>Ga0208223_1000015_pt1 | contig 45836 bp, 44 predicted proteins | sample LakMenE07Oct09ns_FD_150678 | JGI IMG/M metagenome (GOLD analysis project Ga0208223, IMG submission 150678) | Freshwater microbial communities from Lake Mendota, WI - 07OCT2009 deep hole epilimnion ns (SPAdes) | ecosystem: Environmental > Aquatic > Freshwater > Lake > Epilimnion/Euphotic zone ...
GAGTGCTTTTCACAACGGTTAAAGCTTTTCGCCGGAAACGCTTACGCTTATTCCGGCCTACGAATGCTAACGATAAAAATAAAACTTTAAAAACTCAGGAGACTTTAAATGCCACAACATATTGACCCCAATATTATCATCGACGCTACTTTGTACACTTTGCTGGGTTTCTCTGTGATTACTTGGGTTTTGATTTTATTCAAAATCTGGCAGTTTGCTAAAACCGGTTATTACAACAAGCAATACAGCGAGGCATTTTGGGATGCGGCTGATTTAAAAGCGGCGGCTAATTTGCCGGAAGATCAAGCGCGTGGCGCTAAAGCACGGGTGGCGAAAGCCGGTTTCGCTTGGTTGGCGCAGTTAGCTCATGCTGATAAAGCGATGAGTTTGAAATATCGTGGCGAACCCCGCGAGTTGTTAGAACAAACGTTGCGCAGTGAAAATCAAGCCGAACAACATCGTATGGAATTGGGTTTGACCATGTTAGCCAGTATCGGCAGCACCGCGCCATTCGTGGGATTGTTTGGGACTGTTTTAGGGATTATGCACGCCATGCATGAAATCAGTGCCAGCGGTTCTTCTAGTTTAGAAGTAGTTGCTGGCCCTATCGGCGATGCGTTGATTGCGACTGCAATTGGTATCGCGGTGGCGGTGCCTGCGGTATTGGCCTATAACTTTTTCACCCGCCGCGCCAAACAATACAAAGCCTCATTGGAGCATTTTGTTGATGGCTTTTTGCACATTGCGTTTAGCGATAAAGCCTAAGGAGAGTTGCGATGGGCTTTAAAACTAATGCAGATGACGATGATGCGGTTAGCGAAATCAATGTCACGCCTTTAGTGGATGTGATGTTGGTGCTGGTGATTATTTTGTTAGTCACCGCGCCGTTAGTGACTCAATCAGTTAATGTCGCTTTACCGAAAACTGCTTCGACTACGCCAGATGTTCAAAAACAGCCTTTGCAATTGGGTGTTGATGCGAAAGGGGTTATCACTTTAAACAAAGTCGCTATCGAAAGCTTGGATGCTTTGGATCTGCGTTTGCGAGATGAATTAGCGAAGAACCCAGAAGTGGCGGTTCATGTTTGGGCTGATGAAGCGGTCAATTACGGCAAGGTGGCTGAAATGATGGCGACTGTGCAACATGCTGGGATTTCGAAAATGGCGTTTGTGACGATGGAGAAATAAGGCCGCCCTACCTGATTTATATTCCCCTTTGACTTTTATCAAAGGGGAATACCGATATTAACTAGCGCTTAATCCGCTAACTGTTGAATCCCGTCCAAATACCATTTTGGTTGTGAACTGTTTTTAGGTTTGATGAAGTGCCAAACTTCCCGAACTTGTTCAACGCTACCATCATCTTCACGCATTAAGCTGTCAAATAAGACGGTTGCTTCTAAATCATTACCCACTTCGCGGGCTTCTAATAATTCTGATTGTAGTTTTAAGACTTCAGTTTTATTGCTGCCGTTTGAAGCGCGTAGCTGGTCTTGAATTTCGGCAAATACTTTGTCAGTGGTTAAGCCACGGATGCTGGCTAAATCGCCTTTATCCCAAGCCGCTTGTAAATAACGAAATGCACTTTCCGCACCGGACATAAAGCTGGCTTTATCAAAACCGGCAGGCAAACTAACTACAGGCGCCGGAGCTGCTTTGTCTTTGCCAAACATGACATCGGTTTCAAAGCCGGCCGGATTAGCAGCACCAGTATTAGCTTGAGGCGCTGTATCAACACTGTGACTGGTACGACCATAGGCTGTACCAATGGGTTGCGCTTGTGACTGACTGGCTTTCGCAGCAAATAAGCGATACAGAACAAAGGCAATACCAGCGAATAACAACATATCCATAAAGTTGATGCCTTCAAAAGCACCACCGAAGAATAAGGAGCCTAATAATCCACCTAAAGCTAAGCCGCCTAACATACCCATAAAGCCACCACGGTTTGCCCAGCCTTGGCGAGCGGTTTGGTTTTGAGCTGCAGCTGGTGAATGAGTGGGTTGACTGCTGGGGGCTGCGCTAGGGCTGGCGCTTGGCGATGGCGAAGCTGAGCGTTGGTAAGGTGCGCTATAACTGGGTTTGCTACCGAATGAGCTACCACCGCCCATGCGTTTGGCTTGTGCTTCGTTAATGCCGCCTAGCACTAAGGCCAAGCTAACTAAAGCGGTTGTCAGGATACTGATTTTTTTGTTCATGGAATTCTGCGCCTATTGTGATGTGTGTTAGCTATATTCGGGATACATTGTTGGTTTTTCAAGTAGAATAGCCTTTCGCTGTTGGCTATACAACAGCCGTCTGTTTACTTAGAGACATATTCATAGACCTTTCAAAAACATAAATGGTTGCATTGTTGCGTCAATTTTTAGTTGTATTGTTAGTTTTGTTGCAATGTGCGGCACCGTTGGTGCACGCTCATACTGGCGGCAATGCTTATCAAAGCGGCTTGCATATCCATGAATTTGAATCATTTAGCCATGTCGCCAACGAGGTCGCACTGGTTGCTGCCAGCCAAGATAGTCATGCTGATAGCGTTATCGTCGATATTGATTCAGCGATAAAACATCAATCAACCGACAGCGACAGTATTACCGCGTTTTATTTACATAGCCAAATCAGCAGTTTTGCGATCAGTCGCCAAGCCGACACGATTAACTTTTCGCCACAACCGTTGGCGTTTGTCCCCAGTTTTTTCATTAGCCACAACACCTCCCGCGCACCACCGCTTTAACAAACCCGCCAATCATTGGCGCGGTATTCATTTGTCTGCTGTTCTAGCCTTATCCGTTTTTTAATTTTTGTTTTGGAGTGCGATATGACTCATTTACGTCATATTCAATACAGTCTGTTAATCAGCCTGTTGATTGCTTTACCTTGTGTTGCCGATAGCTCATTGACTATGGAGCATCTTGATCCTATCGAGGTTGATAAAAGCCTTAGCCTGCCGCAATTGGTTGAGCAAACCCTAGAAAAATATCCAGACCGATTGATCAACGAAGCTTTAGCGCAACAAGCGGAAGCTTGGCAAACTCGCGGTGATAGCTGGTTTGCGGGGTCTACTGCCTTATCTTTAGACTACAACACCGACCAAATCGCCAACGACCAAGGCACACGCGAAGCCTCAGCAAAATTGGAAGCAACGGTTTGGAATTGGGGGCAACGCTCTGCCGCGCAAGATGTCGCACAACAATCACAGTTATCTGCAGAAAAACAATCACAAGCAGTTAAATTGGAAGTCGCACATTTAGTCCGAGAGGCGTTGTGGGAAATGGCGTTGGCGGATATTCGCTGGCAACAGGCGAAATATAGCGTCGATATTTCTGCGCAATTGCTGGAAAAAGTAAAACGTCGTGTCGAGCTGGGTGATTTGGCTAGAGCTGATTTATTACTGGCCGAAGGTGAGCATTTGCAAAATCGTTCATTGCTAACTCAAGCCGAAGCCGAAGTGATGCACAGCCGTAAAAACTACGCCAGCTTAACCCAAACTACTCGAATGCCTGCGCAGTATCAGGAGCAGCTCAGCCCGATTAAACAGATAGAAAACAATCATCCGCAATTAGAAGCAATCAATGCCCTAATCGCTCGCAAACAAGCGGGGATTGAATGGGCAAAAACCACTGACACCATCAACCAACCCAAGATCAATATCGGCGGTAAAACCAGTCGCGATCAATACGGCTTGGAGGATACACAAAGTGCTGGGGTAGGCGTGATCATTCCTTTTGGACACAGCACTTATGACGCCCCCGAAATTGCTTCGGCTCATTTAGAGCTAAACCAAACTTTGGCGCAACGCGAACATTTGGTCAGACAATTAGAAAAAGGCTTACATGAAGCCGAACACGCTTTAGAAGTCACTCGCCAAGAATTATCGATAGCACAACAGCTAAAGCAAATCGCCGAAACGCATTTAAACATGACCCAAATCAGCTTTACCGCTGGCGAAATCAACTTGCTGGATTTATTAAAAATCCAAGCCCGCAGTTTAGAGGCGATTCGTAATGCCAAAGAACAGGAAGTTAAATTACAGCGCAATATTGCTTTTTATAATCAAGCTGTTGGTGCCCAGCCATGAGATTTAGAAAAACGCTCTTGTCATTACTGCTAAGCCAATCGCTATCAGCTTTTGCGGAAGATGGCCAAATTAAAATCAGTCAGGAACAGATTGATAATTTAGGGATTCAAGTTGGCGGCATCAGCAAAAGCAATCAAACCCCGTTGTTTTATGCGCCTGCGACTGTGGTGGTTCCAGCAAACCATGAATTGTTAATCAGCAGCACTCAACCAGGTTTAGTGGTCAAACTGGCGGCCAACATCGGTGATCATGTCGAAAAAGGCCAAATTCTGGCGCAACTGAACAGCCCTGAATTAGTCAATTTACAACGCGAATTCTTGAACGCCAGCAGCGAATTAAGCTTGTCTGGCCAAGAATATCAGCGTGACCAAAAGCTGCTACAAGAAGGCGTGATTGCCGAACGCCGTTGGCAAGAAACCCAAACCATCCATAACAGCAAATCCGCACAACTCGACACCGCCAAGCAATTATTAGTGATGGCAGGCATGTCGACTGGTGAAATCAAAACCCTCACCCAAACTCGGCAACTCAATAACCAATTAAACATTCGCGCACCCATTAGCGGCGTGATTTTGGAGCGCTCAGTCACTTTAGGTTCGCGCTTGGATTTACAAGCGCCGCTGTACCGGATTGCTGATTTATCCGAGCTTTGGCTGGAAATCAATTTGCCGCAAGAGCGTTTAAATACTATCAATGTTGGCGATACAGTTAAGCTGGAAAACAGCACCAGCACTGCCAAAATTAAACTGTTGGGTCAAAGTGTCGATCATGCTAATCAAACTGTGTTAGCTCGCGCGGTGCTTAATGATAAAAATCCGGCATTGCGTACAGGCCAGCATTTGAATGTGCAAATTATGCAAAACAGCACCCAAACTGGCTTTAGCGTTGCCAATACCGCAATCGCCCAAAACCAAGGTCATCAATACATTTTCGTCCGTAATGCCGAAGGCTTTGAAGTACGCGAAATCAATGTCACCGGCAGACAAAATACCGAATCACAAATCAGCGGCAATTTAAGCGGTGATGAACAAATCGCCACCAAAGGCGCAGTGGCTTTAAAAGCCAACTGGCTAGGTTTGGGAGGCGATGAATAATGGCGGCGTTGATTCGTTTTGCCTTAACTCAGCGCTTGCTGATGCTATTAGCGGTTTTGATGCTATGCGCTGGTGGTTATTTGGCGTTTACACAAATCCCGATTGACGCCTTCCCCGAGGTTTCGCCGACTCAGGTGAAAATTATCGTCAAAGCTAATGGCATGACGCCGGAAGAAGTCGAGTCGCGAATTACCGCGCCGATTGAAGTCGAGTTGCTAGGGATTCCGCATCAAACCATGCTGCGCTCGTTGGCTAAATACGCGATTACTGACATTACCTTGGATTTTGAAGAAGGCACCGATATTTATTGGGCCAGACAACAAGTTGCCGAGCGTTTAAACGGCATCTGGGGCAATTTGCCGGCTGGCGTCAATGGCGGTATTGCGCCAATGACCACACCGCTGGGCGAGATGTTTATGTTTGCGATTGAAGGCGGCGATTTAAGCTTAATGGAACGCCGCGAATTACTGGATTGGGTGATTCGTCCAGCTTTACGCACTGTGCCGGGCGTGGCTGATGTCAATGCTTTGGGCGGCTTGGTGCGTAGCTTTGAAGTAGTGCCGAACAATACTCGGATGGCAGCTCGCAATATCACTATCGACCAACTCATTGCCGCTTTAGAAAACAATAATCGCAATGATGGCGCGGGGCGAATGAGCGAAGGCGAAGAGGCTTTGATTGTTCGCGCTGAAGGACGGATTAAAAACCAAGATGACGTCAATGCAATTGTGGTGGCTCAGCAAAATGGTTTGCCGATTAAAGTGGCTGACATTGCCGAAGTTCGTATTGGCTCTTTGACCCGTTATGGCGCGGTTAGTAAAGATGGCAAGGGCGAAGCCGCGACTGCTGTGGTACTGAGTTTACGCGGTGCCAATGCTCGTCAAACCATCGCCTTATTAGAAGCCAAGCTGGCAGACTTGCAACCTAGCTTGCCGCAAGGGGTAAAAATCAACACTTTCTACAATCGTGGGGTTTTAGTTGGTAAAGCGGTCAATACCGTTTCAAAAGCTTTATTTGAAGCGATTGTGTTGGTGGTAGTGTTATTGATTTTGTTTTTGGGCGATTTACGAGCGGCATTGACGGTTGCCTTGGCTTTGCCAATGGCGGCTTTAATCACCTTTATTTTGATGCACGCTTTTGGGATGTCGGCCAATTTAATGAGTTTGGGCGGCTTGGCGATTGCGATTGGGATGCTGGTTGATGGCGCGGTGGTGGTGGTTGAAAACATCATTACCCAGTTAGCCGAGCATGGCAAAAACCAGCGCTTACCCAGATTGCATTTGATTTACCGCGCCACCCGCGAAGTTGCAGTGCCGGTAACATCGGGGATTTTAATCATTGTCATCGTGTTTTTGCCGTTGCTGACCCTGCAAGGCTTGGAAGGCAAATTGTTTGGCCCTGTGGCGATGACGATAGTGTTTGCCTTAAGCGGTTCATTGCTATTGTCGCTGACCATAATCCCGGTTTTGGCATCTTTTTTACTGACCAAAGTGTCTCACGAAGAACCTTGGTTGCCGCGCAAAATGCTGGAAATTTATCAACCAGCGTTAGCTTGGTGTTTGGAAAATAGTAAAAAAGTTTTTATTACCGCTGGCGTGTTATTCGCTTTAACCATCGGTGTGTTTAGCCAAATCGGTAGCACGTTTATGCCGACTTTGGACGAGGGCGACATTATTGTGCAGTTAGAAAAATTGCCGTCGATTACCCTGCAAGATTCGGTTGATCTGGATATTCGGGTGCAAAAAAACATACTCGAACATATTCCAGAAGTTGAAACCGTGGTTTCGCGAGTCGGTACTGACGAGCTGGGCTTAGACCCGATGAGCTTGAACGATACCGATACCTTTTTGATTTTGAAGCCGAAAGATCAATGGCAAGCGGAATCTAAAGAAGCTTTGATTGAGAAAATTCGCGGCATCATGTCACACACCCCTGGGATTTCCTTTGGGTTTACCCAACCGATTGAAATGCGGGTTTCGGAAATGTTGACTGGTACACGTGGCGATGTGGCGATTAAATTATTTGGCGGTGATTTAGAACAGCTCAATGCTAAAGCCGGCGAAATTGAAGGTTTGTTAAAAACCATTCCTGGCGCCAGCGATGTGTTTACCCGTGAAAACGAAGGGATGCAGTTCTTGCAATTAAGCATTGATCGTCAAGCGGCGGGGCGTTTTGGTTTGGATAGCAACACGATTGAAAACCTGTTGCGAGCGCAAATCGAAGGTCAGCAACTAGGCATCGTTCAAGAAGGCATAAAACGCACGCCGCTGTTATTGCGTGGCGATAGCACCACTGCCAATTTTGATAATCTACAAATCAGCCTCGCTGACGGCAACCATATTCCGATTACCGCAGTCGCTAAAATCGAAAAAGTCGAAGGCGTGGTGTCTATTGATCGCGAAAAAGGCCAGCGATTCGTGGTGATTCGTAGCAATGTCGAAGGTCGCGATTTGGTGGGGTTTGTTGATGAAGCCCGAAAAGCGGTGGCGGAAAAAATCCAATTACCAACCGGCTTTCATGTCGAATTTGGCGGCCAGTTTGAAAATCAACAACGGGCGGCGGCGCGTTTATCGTTGGTAATTCCGGTTTCGTTGGGCTTAATTTTCTTGTTGTTGTTTTCGACTTTTGGTTCGGTCAGACAAGCGGTATTGGTGTTATCCAATATTCCCTTGGCGATGATAGGCGGAGTGTTTGCTTTAGGTTTATCCGGCGAATATTTATCAGTCCCCGCTTCGGTGGGTTTTATCGCTTTGCTGGGGATTGCGGTGTTGAATGGGGTGGTGATGGTTAGCTATTTCAATCAATTAGCGGCGACAGGTATGGAATTATCGCGAGTGGTTTTAATTGGCTCGGCGCGGCGATTAAGGCCGGTGTTAATGACCGCCAGCATTGCGGCATTTGGTTTGATTCCATTATTGTTTGCATCCGGCCCAGGTTCGGAAATTCAGCGGCCATTGGCGATTGTGGTCACTGGCGGCTTATTGTCCTCAACCTTGTTAACCTTGATTATGTTGCCAATTTTGTATTTAAGATTTGGCCAAAGGGAGAATAAAGCATGACACATGCAGACTATTTAATCACTCTACACGTTCCACCCAGTTTGGAAGAAGCTGTGGTGGATTGTTTGCTAAGTTTTGAATCGGCGCAAGGCTTTTCCAGCTTTGCAGTTAATGCTCACCATCATAGTAATCATGGTTCATCACTTTCTGAGCTAGTGAGTGGAAGGCAAAGGAAAATCAGCTTTCAAATGTATGTTGAAAAAAATGATATTGGAGCAGTTTTGAATCAGTTAAAAACTGATTTTTCTGGTGCGGGTTTGCATTACTGGGTAACGCCGGTGATTGAGCAGGGGGCGATTTAACTTTTTGAGCTAATCGAATTTCCTATAGATATAAAAAAACCCGCAAGCTTTTTGGGCTTAGCGGGTTTTTTTAACTCTTTTGAAGCGCTAGATTATCTTTCCAACAAAGCAAATTTGTCAGATTTCCCGTTCCATTCTTCAGCATCTGGTAATGCGTCTTTTACTTCTGTGATAGCTGGCCATTGTTTTGCCAACTCTGCATTCAATTCTGCGAAGTGCTCTTGACCTTCTGGAAGCTCGTCTTCAGCGTGGATCGCGTTAGCTGGGCATTCTGGTTCGCAAAGTGTGCAATCGATACATTCATCAGGATCGATTACCAAAAAGTTTGGGCCTTCATGAAAGCAATCGACAGGGCAAACGTCAACGCAGTCAGTAAATTTGCATTTGATACAGTTTTCGGTGACTACAAAAGCCATATTGTTAATCCAAAAGTTAGGTAAATGTACTGTAGCCGTCGTCACAACGGCACGTTTGAGTTGAATCAAGCGCCACTTGGCGCTTGATTCACATAAACAACAATGCTTGCCAGCGAACTGGCAAGCATCAAGATTGCTTATTTATCCTTGTTACGTTCTTTAACTTCTTTAATAACTTCCTCAGCTACGTTGCGAGGGCAAGCGATGTAGTGTGAGAACTCCATAGAGAACTGACCACGACCTGAAGTCATTGTACGCAAGTCGCCGATGTAGCCGAACATGTCGCTTAGTGGAACGTCAGCTTTAATACGGACGCCAGTTACACCTGGATCTTGTGATTTGATCATGCCACGACGACGGTTTAAGTCACCGATAACGTCACCTACGTGAGCGTCTGGGGTGTAAACGTCAACTTTCATGATTGGCTCAAGCAATTGTGGACCTGCTTTTGGCACCGATTGACGGTACGCAGCACGTGCAGCAATTTCGAAAGCGATTGATGATGAGTCAACTGCGTGGAAGCCACCGTCGGTCAAGATAACTTTGAAGTCTAAGCAAGGGAAACCTGCCAATACACCTTTGTCGATACTGGCTTTGAAGCCTTTTTCAACAGCTGGCCAGTATTCTCTTGGTACGTTACCACCGGTAACTTGTGATTCGAATACGAAACCGCTACCTGGCTCACCTGGCTCGATGATGTAATCGATTTTCGCGTATTGACCAGAACCACCTGATTGTTTTTTGTGGGTGTAGCTGTCTTCGATACGTTGGGTGATTGTTTCGCGGTAAGCAACTTGTGGTTTACCAACGTTAACTTCAACACCGTGGGTACGACGCAAGATGTCAACTTTAATATCCAAGTGCAACTCGCCCATACCTTTAATGATGGTTTCGCCGCTTTCTTGGTCAGTTTCAACGCGGAAAGATGGATCTTCTGCAACCATTTTACCAATCGCGATACCCATTTTTTCGTTGCTGCCTTTGTCTTTTGGCGAAATAGCAATCGAGATAACTGGATCAGGGAAAACCATAGGCTCTAAAGTTGCTGGTTTGTCTGGATCGCATAAGGTATGACCGGTTTGAACGTTTTTCATACCGATAACCGCAACGATGTCGCCCGCTTGTGCAGAATCTAACTCTTCACGAGAGTTAGCGTGCATTTCGACGATACGACCGATACGTTCGGTTTTGCCAGTGAAAGTATTCAGAACGGTAGTGCCTTTTTCCAATTTACCTGAGTAAATACGAATAAAGGTCAATGCACCAAAACGGTCGTCCATAATTTTGAACGCCAAGGCGCGCAATGGTTTGTTGACATCAACAATTGCGAATTCGCCAGTTGCGTTACCTTCCAAATCCACTTCAGGTTGTGGTTTAACTTCAGTTGGGCTTGGCAAATAATCAACAACGCCATTCAATACCAACTGAACACCTTTGTTTTTGAAAGATGAACCGCAGAAAGTTGGGAAGAAATCAAGGTTGATTGTACCTTTACGGATGCAACGTTGAACGGTTTCGAAATCTGGCTCAACACCTTCTAGGTATTTTTCCATTGCATCGTCATCTTGCTCAACTGCAGTTTCAATCAATTTTTCACGCCATTCTTCAACCAAATCAGCCATATCTGCTGGTACGTCTTCGATGACATATTTCAATGGGTCTCCAGAATCATCCCAGACCCATGCTTTGCGGGTTAATAAATCAACAACACCAACAAAGTTTTCTTCTTCACCGATAGGCAAAGTCATTACTAAAGGACGAGCGCCCAATACGTCTTCAACTTGCTTAACAACGCGATAGTAGTTAGCACCTAAACGATCCAGTTTGTTGATGTAGATAACACGAGCAACTTCTGATTCGTTAGCATAACGCCAGTTGGTTTCTGATTGAGGCTCAACACCGCCTGAACCACAGAATACACCAACACCGCCGTCTAGTACTTTTAATGAACGATATACTTCGATAGTAAAGTCAACGTGACCCGGGGTGTCGATGATGTTGAAACGGTGACCGTTCCAAAAGCATGAAGTCGCCGCTGATTGAATGGTGATACCACGTTCTTGTTCTTGTTCCATGAAGTCTGTGGTCGCTGCACCATCATGTACTTCGCCGATTTTGTGGATTTTTCCGGTCAGCTTCAGAATCCGCTCGGTAGTGGTGGTTTTACCGGCATCGACGTGCGCGAAAATGCCGATATTTCTGTATAACGATAGATCAGTCATGGTTGTACTCTATTTTTTGGAGATGAAAACTTGTATCCCTTGGCACCATTGCCGCGGCTTCTTCAAGGACACTGCCTATGAAAAATCCCGTCATTCTACCCGAAAAATCAAAAAAAACAGAATGTCAATTCTGTTATGTTCAGCAATCTGCTTTAAAAACTTAGGATTCGCTGGTTTTTGACTCGTCAGCCAAGATTTGCTTTAAAAAAGGAATAGTTAATTTGCGCTTGGCGGCCAATGTCGCTCGATCAATTTTTTCCAGTAATTGCCAAAGAGCTGGGAAGTCGTGAACATAATGATTAAGCAAAAATCGTCCCACCAAGGCCGACAAATCAAATCCCAAATGACGAGCTTTCACCTGTAAAGCTTCAAGAATTTCATGATCATTCAAGCGCTGAATTTTTAAGGTCAACCCCCAACTCATACGGGTTTTTAAATCCGGCAACACAATCGGCAAAAATTTAGGCGGACAATCAGCGGCAAATAGTAATTTATGACCGTTTTGGCGATGGCTATTATAAAAAGCAAACAACGCCAACTCCCAATCGCTATTACCCGCCAAATATTGAATATCATCAAAAACCACCAAATCCATCTCCTCCAAGCCTTCTAACATGGTCGGAACAGGTAATTGTTGATTAAATTTGAAATAGAACGGCTCTTTGTTATTTAATTTTGCCAGCTGACAACAAGCTTGCAGCAAATGGGTTTTACCGCAACCGGCATCACCCCAAACAAAAACTTGCTGCTCCGATCCATCAGCCGCTAATTCATGTAATTGCGCAACGACTTCTGCATTTTGACCGGCAAAATAACTTTCAAAAGTCTGATTAGCCTGGAACTCAAATGCTAAAGGGACTTGCATAACAGCCTATTTAACCTTTTCTGCTTTATATACAAACAAACCTGCACCAAAGCACAACAACAAACTAAACAACACCTCGAGCAAAGCATAAGGACGCTCTGCCGAATTGACATAAGCCTCAGCAGCACCGTGAGCAAAATAGGGCAAACTTAAATAACTCATCCAAGTACAGCTTTTTAGATTACGGTCAAGAAAACCTCTGAATGGAAGCAGCAAAGGCCCGATACTGATGATTAGCAACAAGGCGGTTGGCAAGCGAGTAGATGGCGATAACAAAGTATGCCAAGCCATCAATAAAAAAAATAAGCCGAAAAAACCGATAAGGCCGAAGTAGTAATAAGAGACTCTGGACATGAAAAAATCTTGAATATTTACAGCGAATTTAAATGTTCATGTAAAAGTTGAAAAACCTAAAAACAACGGTTCCATTTTTTAGAGTTATTACGAAAGTTATTACACTTTACCAATGCACTACCAAAAATAAGCCCCAACATTGCATGACTTGAAGATATGATCTTATCATTCAAGGATAGATTTGATTTTAAAAATAAACCCACCTAAATTTTCAGAACTACCAGGGGTGAATAAAATTCAGCACTATATTCAACCACCTATCTTTTGCGCAGAGCTTTACCCACTTGATATAGACTGGATTCAGTAACTTTTTAGCTGTGGGTTTACAGTAACCCTTAAAAATACAGTAACAATTCCGAGTTACTGTAAATAAACGTACGCCACTGACGCTCGCCAGACAATAAAAAACCCGCTAAGCCTTGCGGCCGCGGGTTTCTGGTCTTTCTTTAAAACTTATTCTTGGTGGAGGCGGCGGGAATTGAACCCGCGTCCGCAAGCACTCCGCCACAAGCTCTACATGCTTATCCCGCGCTTTTAATTTAACTGTTGACTACCCGTCGGGCCAAGAGGATCAACAGCGATTTCGATTGGATTTAGCGCTTTTAGCTCCGAACTAAGCCTTGGCGCGATCTTATGTAATATGATCCCTGAATGTCCCCGAAGGAACTCTGCACGCATAAGTACACACAGTCAGAGAAGTGGTGCAGGGTTTAAGCTGCTAAAGCCACTGAGTAGTTTTCGTCGTTTGCGAATACTTTATTTCAGTAGGTTTTACGAGCTGTACTGTGCTCGGCATGCACCTGAGGTTTTGCTACCCACGTCGAAGCCAGGTCGCCCCCAAGAGCTTGTATTCTATCCAATTGCTGAGCAGCTTGTCATTATTGTTTTAAAATCAACCATATCAAGCCGCTTTTATCCTTTTGAGTAACGCAGGAATACTTAACGAAAAGCGCTGCCTCACCGTATCGCCAATCTGTTCTGAATAGTTGTTACACATATACAAATCAACGCCACAAACCCTAGCAATGATGGAACAGCGGCCAGTCACACTGAACAAATCACCTTTTAGACAGTAAGTTAAAGGCACGCAATCATTGCGCAAAATCCTACCTTCAACATTTAAATCTAAGCGTTGATCGAACATTTCATAATTCAAGGTCTCGGGTAGCAAACTTAGTTTTGCCAAGACAATCTGATCATCATCGCCAATAGAACCATAAATTGTGCATTCACAATGGCGTAAATCGTCGGTCAAAATTTCAACTAATTTAGCTGCATTAATCGTACCGGCATGTTTTTGCCTGAGTTTTTCGAGGCCGTGTAGTTGTTTCATAAGCTTTGTTGATAGCGTAGAAGGGGGTTTAGCTTTAAAATAGCGCGATTACACTTCATTGCAAACATGGCTAAGCGCCTCGGATATTTGATGACCGATTATAAATTAACCCATCTTAAACAGCTTGAAGCTGAAAGCATCCACATCATTCGCGAAGTTGCGGCAGAATTTGAGAAGCCGGTGATGCTTTATTCTATTGGTAAAGACTCAGCCGTGATGCTGCATCTGACCCGCAAAGCATTTTTCCCTGGCAAACCGCCATTCCCGTTGTTACACGTTGATACCAACTGGAAATTCAAAGAAATGATTGAATTTCGCAACAAGATGGCAAAAGAACTGGGTTGGGATTTATTGGTTCACATGAACCCCGAAGGATTAGAACAAAATATCGGCCCGTTTACTCATGGCAGTAAAAAACACACCGACGTAATGAAAACCGATGCGCTTAAACAGGCGTTAAACAAATATCAATTTGATGCTGCGTTTGGTGGCGCTCGTCGTGACGAAGAAAAATCACGGGCGAAAGAACGGGTTTATTCATTCCGCGATAAAAATCATCGTTGGGACCCTAAAAATCAACGTCCTGAATTATGGAATGTCTACAACGGCAAAATTGATAAAGGCGAAAGCATCCGTGTTTTCCCTCTATCCAACTGGACTGAGCTAGACATTTGGCAATATATCCATTTGGAAAACATCCCTATCGTGCCGCTGTATTTTGCCAAAGAACGCCCAGTAGTTGACCGCGATGGCATGTTGATTATGGTTGATGATGACCGTATGCCAATTGGCCCTGATGAAAAAGTAGAAATGAAAATGGTGCGTTTCCGTACTTTGGGTTGCTATCCGTTGACCGGCGCAGTGGAATCGACCGCAACCACACTACCTGAGATTATTCAGGAAATGTTGTTAACCACCACCTCTGAACGCCAAGGCCGCTTGATCGACCACGACCAAGCCGGTTCTATGGAACAGAAAAAACGTGAAGGTTATTTTTAATCACAAAAGTAACTAGACCTTTAATTCAAGTATTCAGAGAACAAATATGTCACACCAATCCGATTTAATCAGTACCGACATCAACGCGTATTTAGCGCAACACGAACGCAAAGAATTGTTGCGGTTTTTAACTTGCGGCAATGTCGATGACGGCAAAAGCACCTTAATTGGTCGTTTATTGCATGACTCGAAAATGATTTACGAAGACCAACTAGCCGCCGTGCAAGCTGACAGCGTCAAATCTGGCACCACTGGCGCAGGCAAAATCGACTTAGCTTTGCTGGTTGATGGCTTACAAGCTGAGCGCGAGCAGGGCATTACTATCGATGTCGCTTACCGCTATTTTTCGACATCAACCCGCAAATTCATCATCGCTGACACCCCGGGCCACGAGCAATACACTCGCAACATGGCAACTGGCGCTTCAACCTGTGACTTAGCGGTGATTTTGATTGATGCCCGTTACGGCGTTCAAACTCAAACTAAACGTCACAGCTTTATCGCCTCTTTGCTAGGTTTGAAACACATTATTGTGGCAATCAACAAAATGGATTTGGTCGGCTATAGCGAAGACACTTTCAATAAAATCAAAGCCGATTATTTGGACTTTATTAAAAGCTTGGACTTACACGACGTTCACTTTATTCCTATGTCGGCTTTAGACGGCGACAACGTGGTGAATCCTAGCACCAATATGCCTTGGTTTAGCGGCAAAACCATGATGGATTTGTTGAACAGCATTGAAATTGCCAGTGACCATAACTTTAACGATGCGCGTTTTCCTGTGCAGTACGTCAACCGCCCTAACCTTGATTTCCGTGGCTTCTGCGGCACGGTAGCGTCTGGCGTGTTTCATAAAGGCGACATCATTACCGCCTTACCATCCGGCAAATCCAGCAAAATCAAATCCATCGTTACCTTTGATGGCGATTTAGATCAAGCCTTTGCCGCACAAGCAGTGACTTTGACACTGGAAGATGAAATCGACATTAGCCGTGGCGATGTGATTATTGGTCAACAACAAAACGCCGCTAGCATCGCTGATAAATTTAAAGCCACCATAGTTTGGATGACCGAACAAGCGATGACCCCAGGCCGTCAATATGTGATCAAACTGGCAACCCGAAGCGTTTCTGGTTCGGTATCAATGATTCATCATCGAATTGATGTAAATACCTTAGAACACCACGATGCCGACGCTTTAAACCTGAATGAAATTGGCTCTTGCACGGTAGCGGTTAATGCGCCTGTGGTATTCGATGCTTACAAACGTAACAAAACCACCGGTTCCTTCATCATCATCGACCGCTTAACCAATGTTACCGTTGGTGCAGGCATGATTACTGGCGAAGCAAACGCTGAAGAATGGTCTGCGGTTTCTGCTGAAGAACGCGCTACCCGTTTTGGACAATCTGCCAGCATCATCGGCTTAACTGGCAGCAATGCAAAACAATTGGCCTACCAATTAGAACGTAAATTGTTTGATACCGGCCACGCCACAACTATTTTGGAACAAGGTAACGACGAATTAGCGGCAGCCATTAAAAATGCTGGCTTAATTGGTTTAAGTTTGACCGATGCTGTGACTGTCAACGACCTAAGTTTTAATAGCGACGAGCACGATGTTGATAGCATTCACGCTGCGTTAAAACAAGCGGGTGTTATTCACTAATCATAATCAGCCGGCTTAATCGCCGGCTGTTTTTAGCCTTGTGTTAATTCGGCACAAGTCCTTTTCGCTTAGCTCTTTGGTTTGGCTTTGACACCGACAACCGTTACCCCTCAATCAATTCAACAAGCCGCTGATTTACTGCATCAAGGTGAATTGGTCGCTTTTCCTACCGAAACTGTTTATGGTTTGGGTGCTGATGCTTCTAATCCTGACGCGGTTGGTAAAATTTTTGCCGCTAAAGGTCGGCCAGCCGATCATCCCTTGATTGTCCACATTGCCAGTGCGGCACAACTTAGCGATTGGGCTGAAGAGGTACCTGAATCGGCATTAAAGTTAGCAGAAGCGTTTTGGCCGGGGCCGTTAACGATTATTTTGACTAAAAAAGCCTGTGTGCCATTAGCGGTAACCGGTGGTCAAAATACGGTTGGCTTGAGGGTTCCGGCGAATCCTGTCGCACTGCAACTACTACAAGCATTTGGCGGTGGCGTTGCGGCACCATCAGCGAATCGATTTGGCCGCATCAGCCCAACGCTTGCCGAACACGTGGCGGAAGAATTAAACGACAGCGTGGCTTGCATTCTCGATGGCGGCGCTTGCTCGGTTGGCGTGGAATCAACCATTATCGATTTAAGCGATGGTCAACCAACCATTCTTAGACCGGGACGCATTACCCGTAGTCAGTTAAAAGCCGTTTTAAAAACTGATATTGGCTTATCTTCGCAAACCAAAATTCGCGCCCCCGGCATGATGGCTGTCCATTACGCGCCCAATACCATGGCGCTGCTTTGTCCTGCTGAAACCTTAATCAGCATGATTGATGAACTATGCGCTGAAGGTAAACAAATTGGCGTACTGGCATTTAGCACCGAAATCGCAAACTTGCCTTGCCTGAATATTCTGCAATTACCTGACCAAGCTGAACATTATGAAGCCGCGCTTTATAGTGCGATGCGCGAATTAGATAAATTGGCATTGGACAGCATTTTGATTGAACAACCCCCCAATAACGAAGCGTGGGCGGCGGTTAACGATAGACTTGAGAAAGCCACGGTTTAATGAACGACCAAGATTGGATGCGCTATGCAATTCGCTTGGCGCAACGCGCAGAGCAACAGGGCGAAGTGCCTGTCGGCGCTTTGGTGGTTTATGAAAACCGCTGTTTGGCAGAAGGCTGGAATCAACCGATTCAAAACCACGACCCCACCGCTCACGCCGAAATTCAGGCGATAAGAAAAGCAGGGCAGGTATTAAATAATTATCGTCTGATTGATTGCACCCTGTATGTAACACTGGAACCTTGCGTGATGTGCATGGGGGCAATTGCTCATAGCCGAGTTAAGCGTTTGGTATTTGGGGCGTTTGATCCTAAACGCGGCGCGGTTTGTAATGCTTTACAACTGAGCGATGCGCCATTTTTAAATCACCATATTGACTGGCAGGGCGGAATATTGGAAGCCGATTGTTCAAGCTTGTTGACGGATTTTTTTAAAGCTAAACGTCGATAAAAACGCCTTTGCTGATTTGACCAGCAAAGGCATCTAATCCTTATTTATTACGCAAGCGTTTGTAAGCGTTAATCAAACCATTGGTAGAGCAATCATGACTATCAATCACTTCATCATTTTTAAGCTCTGGCAGAATTGCTTTTGCTAAAACCTTGCCTAATTCCACACCCATTTGGTCGAAAGAATTGATATTCCAAATCACACCTTGCACGAAAATTTTGTGTTCGTAAAAGGCGACTAGCTTACCTAAAGTTCTAGGGGTTAACTTCTTGAATAAGAAAGAATTTGAGGGTTTATTGCCTTCAAATATTTTTGAAACGATGTAAGCATCATCTAAATTCGGTTCATGACTTAAATCGCGTCTTACTTCTTCTTCAGTTTTACCACGCATTAAAGCTTCGGCTTGCGCTAAGAAGTTGGAAATCAAAATATCGTGATGCTCAGGCAAATCATAGTGACTTTGCGCGGCGGCCAAAAAGTCACTAGGCACTAATTTGGTACCTTGGTGAATTAATTGGAAAAAGGCGTGCTGGCCATTAGTCCCAGGTTGCCCCCAGATAATAGGCCCAGTGTTGTAATCGACTTTATCACCATCAATCGTTGCACTTTTGCCGTTACTTTCCATATCGCCTTGCTGGAAGTAATCAGCGAAATATTTCAGTGATTGAGCATAAGGCAAAATTGCGTAGGTTTCAGCTTCAAAGAAATTGTTATACCAAATCCCCAACAAACCCATGATAACGGGGATGTTTTGTTCAAAAGGTGCGCTACGGAAATGCTCGTCAGCGGCATAAGCCCCTTCCAGCAACTCCTCGAAGTTGTCCATGCCGATATACAACGCAATCGACAACCCAATCACCGACCATAAAGAATAGCGACCACCAACCCAATCCCAAAACTCGAACATATTGGCAGGATCAATACCAAATTCTTGAACTTTTTCGACGTTGGTTGAAATAGCGATAAAGTGTTTGGAAATTTGTGCCGGGTCTTTAGCATCTCTCAAAAACCAATCCCGCGCTGAACGGGCGTTGGTCATAGTTTCTTGAGTAACGAATGTTTTCGATGAAATCAAAAACAAGGTCGTTTCTGGATTGAGGTGACGCAAAGTTTCGACAATATCGGTTTCATCAACATTGGAAACAAAATGGGTTTTCAGGCTATCCATACCGTAAGAAGCCAACGCGGTATCAACCATTTTTGGCCCTAAATCCGAACCACCAATCCCGATATTAACCACATCGGTAATCGCTTTGCCGGTAAAGCCTTTCCATTCACCTGAACGCACTTGTTCAGTAAATACCCGCATTCTTGCCAAAACCTTGTTAATTTCTGGCATCACATCTTCGCCACGAAAATACACAGGCTTATTACTACGATTGCGCAAGGCGGTATGGAGTACGGCACGTTTTTCAGTGGTATTAATGATAGAACCGGTAAACATCGCTTCGGTTTTTTCACTAAGATCCGCGCGTTTAGCAAGTTCAATCAACAAAGGTAAAGTTTCTTCAGTTATTTGATTTTTAGAAAAATCAAATAACAAATCACCGTAAGTGACTGAAAATTTATCAAAGCGTTGCGGATCGTTCTTGAACGCCTCCTTCATGCAAAATTTTCCAGCAATTTCCTTGTGATGTTGCTTTACGGCATTCCATTCGGGGGAGTTGATTAATTTGGTCATATTATTTTAGTAATAGCGGATGATGTCTTCAGATATCTGAAACTAATGTCATGCTGCAGGAAAGTGTTTCACCATTATAAAGATAGTCTTATTTTTAGACCAAAAAAAATTAAATCGTGGTAGGTGGTTAACCCTAGCCACAGTATTGCCTTTATTTGACAAGGGTGATGTGCTAGAGTTAGACATTGAAGTACTCAATCACTTTCGTCAAGATGATTGGGCAAACAATATTCATGCTTAACTGCATGATAATAATAAGAATTAAGCAACTATCAACGGGAAGGTTCTATGAAAAAAGCGCATATTTTAAGAAAATGGTTTCTTGCTCTACTGGGCTTGATTTTTTCATCTGCTTTATGGGCGCATGGCGGTGCTGCTGGTACTGACACCGACCAATGTAAGTTCGAATTAGAAAAAGATCATTGGATTCATTACACCGCTTATCAACCAAAAGCTTATCCTGCTGAAGAATTCTGCGGTAATCTCCCAGATACAAACACCTTAGTTCAATTGGTGTTTGACTACCAAGATCAAAGATACCGTAACCGTGCAATTGAATTCGAAGTAACCAAAGAGCCAGAAGGCAAACGTGTTTTCTTCCAAGCTGCTGAGAAACATAAATCAGGTACTGTGATTTTAAATTTACCTGAAGGCGTATCTGAAGTAGGCAAATACCTAATTCACATCACCTTATTACAAGATAGCGGTGAGAGATTAGATGCTCACATGAGCTTCCAAGCAGGTAAAGGCCAGCAAACTAGCAAAAGCGGTTTAGCGTTATACGCTCTATTGTTCTTCGGTGTCCTTTACATCGTTTATCTGTCAAATGCAGGCTTTAAACGTAAAGTTGACGAGTTAATTGGCAAAGCTAAAGAACTATAAGCAATACCTAGCTCTGTTAATCTTAACGATTAACAGAGCATCTAACTCCGCAACATCCTGCCATCTGACTATTTTTTAACACTTCCGATACTGAGGAAACTCCATAATGGACAAAAAACTAGCATTAGCCGCGCTGATCGGCACCCTGTCTATTACCCCCGTTTCTGCAAAAGAGTTTCAAGACCACACCAGTATGATGAATCATGGTGATGGACATCTAATGGATATGGATGGCGGCATGGTAATGGGTCAAAATGCCGATACATTACCTGGCGGTTGCGACAAAATTGCAGCCACTAAAGAAATTACAATTCACGCTGGTCATAAATATGCCGAAAAATTTCCAGGCACTATGTATGCATTTGACCAACAAGAATTCCAGTTTGAGCCGTGCACCAAATTAACCGTGCACTTTATCAATGATGATGAAATCCGCCACCAGTGGATGATGCACGGCCTGCCCAAATACCTTTACCCTAAAGGCATGTTTCACTTAGAAGTTAGCGGCCCGGGCAAAGTATCTGGCACACTGATTTTGCCACCAGGTGACAAAACTTATCTGGTGCATTGCGACATTGCTCAGCACATGGAAAAAGGCATGAAAGCCCAATTGAAAGTGGGCAAAGGTGCCGAAGATTTACCAAGTATTCCAGGTGTCACCACCAGCGTATTCCCTGATGACTACAGCGGTAAGCCTTATGTTGCAGAAGAAATTGCAGCGGAAGCTGCAACGACAACACCTGCTACAGATAGCACAGCAACACCAACCACATCAGCAGCACCAGATGCTGAAACAGATACCGGACTATCGGGCACTACTATCATTGGTTTGGCAATCGGCTTTTTAATTGCACCTAGCTTAGCTAAAAAATACAAGGGCATGAGTCCAGGTGAAATTGTTGCCTCAATGATTGAAACCGCTACAGGATTGATTAGCTCAGCAGTTAAGTTGGTTAGTAGTTTGTTTAAAAAACCAGCCGATAAAAAAGCAACTAGCAAATAAAAGCAAACTTCAAAGCCCCTGAAACACCTGTTTCAGGGGCTTTTTTATTTATAAGACCATGAACTTTGAATCACTCGGTGTATTGGGTTTATTTATCAGCGCCTTTATCTCATCAACCATCGCTCCCGGTGGCTCTGAAGCGGTACTCGCTTATCTAGTCACTCAAAATACAACGCCCATTATTGAATTAATAACCGTAGCCACAGTGGGCAACACTTTAGGCGCCTTAACTACTTGGTGGCTAGGCCTGTGGACAGCAAAAAAATATCCACCATCTCATTTCGATAAAACTGAACAGCAAAAATCACTGAATATTGTTCGTCGCTGGGGTTGTTGGGCATTATTATTTTCTTGGCTACCGATTATTGGCGATGGCCTATGTTTTGCAGCAGGCTGGCTAAAACTCTCACCGTTATTTTCCTTATTGACTATTTTGTTAGGCAAAGCCTTACGTTACATGGCTGTTGCCTACGCATTTGTTTAAAACACTTATGACATTTTTTTCGCTTCCTCATTTTCCAAATCCAGAAACCCCAGCCGAACACCGTCGTCACGACTATCTGATTGCCGGCTTTACTTTTGTCACCGTCACTATTTGCCTAACAACTGACGGCTTTGCACCCAAATTTATGCAATATGTTTTGGCATTTTTTGGCTGGTTGTTTCTACTGTTTTTTCTGCGTAGCGAATGTAAATATGTTCGCACCCAAGTAGCCGTTGCGGTTAGTTTTGCGGTAATTGGCGAATTTTTTGCCTCTATTTATATGCAAGGCTATATCTACCGGTTTGGTAATGTACCTGCTTATGTACCGCCTGGTCATGGCTTGGTGTATCTAACTGCAGTTGCATTAGGTCGCTCTGGCTTTTTTCAGAACAATGCACGAAAAATTGCAGCCTTTGTGGTTGTTACTTGTGGCTTATGGGCTGTTTGGGGCCTCAGTAATTGGACACAACGCCAAGATATTATTGGTGCGATATTGTTCTTGGTGTTCTTGCTTTACTTATTAAAAGGCCGTTCGCCTATGGTTTACCTTGGGGCTTTTTTCATAACCTCTTGGCTGGAAATAGTCGGCACTTCCGCTGGCACTTGGGCATGGTCAATCATCGACCCAGCGTCTAAATTACCACAAGGCAATCCTCCTAGCGGCGTAGCGGCTTGGTATTGTCTGGTTGATGCGGTTGCTATTGCCGGTGCAGCGCCGCTGCTCGACTTATTTACAAAATCAGTTAATTACTGGCACAAACAATCTGCTCGCATTGATGAATAAGGCTTAGTCAGCCTAGCCCTAGATTTAGGCTAAAATAGCGCAACATTTTTTGAATTAGCTAATCCACATACAACATTCTCATGGAAAAAACCTACTCCCCTCACGCAATCGAACAAAGCTGGTACCAAACTTGGGAAGAGCAAGGCTATTTTGCTGCTAAACAAGAAGGCGAATCTTATTGCATTATGATTCCGCCACCGAATGTCACCGGCAGCTTACATATGGGACATGCTTTTCAAGACACCATCATGGATGCCTTGACTCGTTACCACCGGATGAAAGGCTATAACACCTTATGGCAACCTGGCACAGACCATGCAGGTATCGCTACGCAAATGGTTGTTGAACGCTTATTAAATGCTGAAGGTAAAACCCGCCACGATTTAGGCCGCGAAGCTTTTGTCGACAAAGTTTGGGAATGGAAAGAACAGTCTGGCGGCACTATCACCCGCCAACTCCGTCGCATGGGCTCTTCACTGGATTGGGAAAAAGAACGCTTCACTATGGACGATGGTATGTCAGAAGCGGTTCAGGAAGTTTTTATCAAACTTTATGAAGAAGGTTTAATTTACCGCGGTAAACGCTTGGTTAATTGGGATCCTGTTCTACATACCGCTGTATCTGATTTGGAAGTTATGTCCGAAGAAGAAAATGGCTTTATGTGGCATATGCGCTACCCATTAACCAACGGTAAAGGCTTTTTGGTCGTAGCAACAACGCGTCCAGAAACTTTATTGGGCGATGCCGCTGTAGCGATTCACCCAGAAGATGAGCGTTACAAGCATTTATTAGGTGAGCTTGTTGAACTGCCGTTAACTGGCCGCCGAATTCCGATTATCGCTGATGATTATGTTGATCCTGAATTTGGTACAGGTTGTGTAAAAATCACTCCTGCTCACGACTTTAACGATTATGAAGTTTGGTCGCGCCATAAACATACTTCTGCTATTGCCGATCTTCCTCATGGCGGCTTAATTAATATTTTCACTGTTGACGCAGCAATTCGCGACAACAATGATGAATACACATTAATTCCAAGTGCTTACATCGGACTAGATCGAGTTGAAGCCCGTAAACGTATTGTTGCCGACTTGGAAGCGCAAGGTTTATTAGAGAAAATCGTTGATCACAAATTAATGGTGCCGCGTGGCGATAGAACCAATGCCATTATCGAACCATTTTTGACTAATCAGTGGTACGTCAAAATTGAACCTTTGGCTAAACCAGCAATTGAAGCCGTTGAAACAGGCGCGATTAAATTTGTACCTGATAATTGGAAAAATACTTATTTTGATTGGATGCGTAACATCCAAGATTGGTGTATCTCGCGGCAAATCTGGTGGGGACACCGCATCCCTGCTTGGTATGATGAGCAAGGCAATACTTATGTTGGCCAATCAGAACAAGCAATCCGCGAACGTCATGGTCTAGCTGACGACTATCCGCTCCATCAAGATGAAGATGTATTGGACACTTGGTTTTCATCGGCTCTATGGCCTTTCTCAACCTTGGGATGGCCTGAACAAACACCAGAATTAGCTCAACATTATCCTACTAGCGTTTTAGTTACTGGCTTCGACATCATTTTCTTCTGGGTGGCTCGGATGATTATGATGGGCTTGAAATTTCAAGGCCAAGTTCCGTTCCGTGAAGTTTATATTCACGGCCTAGTTCGTGATGCCGAAGGGCAAAAAATGTCGAAATCGAAAGGTAATGTTTTAGATCCTATCGACATTATTGATGGCATTGAACTAGAAACTTTGGTCGCTAAACGTATTTCTGGCATGATGCAACCGCATCTAGCCAAGAAAATCGAACAAGCTACTCGTAAACAATTCCCAGATGGTATCGCTTCTTATGGTACAGATGCATTACGCTTTACCTTCGCATCACTTGCTTCTACAGGTCGCGACATTCGCTTTGATTTAGCTCGAACCGAAGGCTACCGTAATTTCTGTAATAAATTATGGAATGCTGCACGTTATGTGCTGATGAATACCGAAGATCAAGATAACGGCTTAGGCTGCGCAGACTGTTGTTATAGCCAAGCAGATTTGTGGATTTTGTCACGCTTAAATCAAGTTATTAGCACCACAACGGATGCTATTGACCATTATCGCTTTGACTTAGCGGCACAAGCTATCTATGAATTTACTTGGAACGAATATTGCGATTGGTATTTAGAATTAGCCAAAATTTCCTTACAAAGTGAAGACGAGAATCTACAGCGTGGTACTCGTCAAACGTTATTAAAAGTGCTTGAAACGGTTTTACGCTTAACTCATCCGATTATGCCATTTATTACCGAAGAGATTTGGCAACGTGTTGCACCTCTTGCAGGCTGTACAGCGGCAACGATTATGCTACAGCCTTACCCTATCGCCGATAGCACGCAAATCAATACATCAGCGATTGATGAAATTAACTGGGTAATGGAATTTATCTTAGGCATTCGTCGAATTCGAGGTGAAATGAATATTGCTCCAGGTAAACCGTTGGCTGTACTACTAGAAAATGGCTCAGACCGTGATCAAGCGTATGTAACCAATAGCCAAAGCTATCTACTTAGACTTAGCCGATTAGAATCAATCACATGGCTAGATAATACAACAACAGCACCAGAATCAGCTATCGCACTAGTTGGCGATATGAAAATATTAATTCCTATGGCGGGATTAATTGATAAAGAAGCTGAATTAAGCCGACTTGAGAAAGAAATTACTAAAATTGAAAAAGACTTACCTCGTATTGAAGGGAAACTCAGTAACCCCGCATTCGTTGATAAAGCCCCAGAAGATGTTATTGCAAAAGAACGCGAAAAACTAGAAAGCCTTCAATCTTCTTTAAATAACTTACGCGAACAATTTTTAAAAATCAAAGCCTTATAAGCTTCAGCTCCAGACAACCACTCCTGCATAAATAACAGGAGTGGATTTTCAGCATATTTCAAATAAATAATTCAAATTTATTTTGCTTGAGGCTCAACAACAGCCTGCATCTTTTCTTCTTCGCCAGTCACCAAACCTGTCATACATTCCATAACACTTTCAGCATAATTGGCATGAGCTTCAGCCAAACCTTTCGGTGAACCAAAATCCGTTCTTAGCTCTTCTAGTGCTTTCTTAGGATCAGCTGATTTATTTAACTGTAGCATTTTCACGTAATTCTTATACGCGCCTGCACGCTGCGGATCAAAAGGTAAAAGACCTGGCATTTTCACAGATGATTTACTAACTACGCACTGCGCCATTACCGCGGGATCAATTTTGTAATCTTTAACATCTTTCTCTAGTTGCATTTGCTCTAGTATGGCTTGCTCGTACTCATTTTTATCAGCACACCCAACCAAAGCTAGCATTATTAAACTCAACAAAACTTTATTCATTTTCCAACCTTTATTGTTTATTTAATCAATAGAGCTTAATTACTGCTTTGAATAACTCTAAATACTACCTAAAAAAAACCCCCGCTACCTTTCGATAGCGAGGGTTTTTCATCCTCATTACTAAGCAGTGATGCTTAGCAATCTTTCATTAGATGAAAGTTGGGATTAATGGAGCATCAACTGTTACCAATTGACGTGCACCTTTAGCATCCCAGAAGAACAACAAACCAGCGAAACGGCTATCTGGATCGTAGATCAAGTCAGCTAGACGGTATACTTCCCATGCAGCGTCAGAAGCAGTTACTTCTACTGTACGAGTTTCGCCTGGAGCCAATGGGCTGTTGTCGCTAACTGTTAAGCCTTCTTCAGCCAACAAGTCATCTGGATAGTTGGTGTCATCTTCATGAACCGCAGGATCCAAGAAACGAACGCCAGCTGTGTTGAACTCGCCTAAACGAACAGCAGAATCACCGTTGTTAGTCATAGTCAAGGTCATTTGCATTGCACGACCTGGTACACGGTATGTAGCGTCATCAACTTTAACTGAAACAGTTGCTTCAGGCATTTGATAAGTTTTCATACCACGCAACAAACCTGCTTGCAATGGAGTTGTTACAGGGTATTTTTCGTTAGTTGAGCCCATAGAAGCAGCAACGATTACGATAGTACCTAAAGCGAATGCCATACCAACTTTTTTGTCGCCAGCAGAGATCAAAGAGTTAGCTTTGCCTGTGCTTACAGCGATGTGACGTGGTACGAACATTGGACGTTTGATCCAGAACCACAACCATGCGAACGCGATTGCGAACCATACAGCGTGCCAGAAGTAAACGTTATCCAATGCATAGTTTTCCAAGTCAATTGTTTGACCTGTCAAAGTTGTCACTGGGTTAACAAAGTCAGCCATTGAACCAGTAACAGTTACCCATTTACCTGGACCGATGATTGGACCACCGCCTTGAACGTTCATCATTGAGTGAACGTGCCAGTCACCTGGACGACGTGCTTTCAAAAGAACTTTAAACTCATAAGTTTCGCCCAATTCCAAAGAAACTGAACGTGGAACTAATTGACCACCAATCCAAGAACCAGCACGGATAAATACTGGACCTGGGATACCGATGTTCAAGAAAGAAACTTCTGGTTTATCAACAGTTTCTGGCCAGCCAGCAAATACTAAGAATTTGCCGTTCAAAGTCATGGTGTCATTAACAGCCACTTCTTCTTTAGACCAATGCAAATCGAACCAGTGAATCGTACGCATACGCATGAACGCAGCCTGTGATTTTTCACCGTGAGCAGATGCTGTTGGAGCGTAGAACATCGCTGCTGTCATTGTGATCAGCAGTGCGACAAAGGACAGTTTTGCAACTTTGTCTTTAATTTTCATAATTTCCTCCTCTATTACTAGAGAATCTTGTAATTAAGATCTTCTGGCAAATTAACTGCATGCCAGCCGTCATTTATTATCAATTAGTCTTCAATTAAGAAGCATCGTCAGAGATGAAGTCGGTTTTAGCGAACCATCTGCCGAAGAAGTGCCACAAGAAGTAGATAATGATAGAAACGAAACCAGAGAAGAACGCTGATACAGGAGCAACGTCTTTACCGAAGGTTCTTAATGTACCTTTCTCTACCATACGGATGTACTCAGGAGTACCAGTTCTAACGTAGTGGTAACCTTGTAAGTCAGCCAAAGTCATCATCATGCCGTTGTATTCAACAGGCACGTGCAATGGAGCGATTACAGGCCAGTTACCTGGGTAGAACAACAAACCGTAAGCCAAACCACCAACAACAGCTGTCAAAGTCATGCTGTTACCTAACATTAAGATAACGTCAAGAACGATAGCACCTGGCAATAGGTTAGAAGGGAAACAGATGTTTACTGGGAAGTATGTCCAGCCCCAGAAGTTTAAGTATCTGTTGATCCACTCACCAATCATCAACGCAACAACAGAAATAGTTGCGCCAACTGGTAAACGGTATCTCCACCACAAGCATGCTTGAACAGCAGCAGGGAAAGTGATTGAAACGATAGGCGCTACAGTTACCCATAGACGTCTATCTTTCCAGTCTGTCCAGAAATCCCAGTCACCACCGGTCAACATGTAGTGAATGTGATAACCGCCCAATACTGCGGTGAACAGTGTAAAAAGAATCATCCAGTCAAACGTACGGGAAACTTGTACCGCTTCCGCACGTGAACGTACAGCTGATTGAGATGCGCTCATTAGCTTACCTCCTAAAGAATTAAAATTATATTTTTTTACTTTCTACCTTTATCTTGCCTTAGCGAACTAAGGCAAGAAAGGAGATAGTTTTTTACTTTTAAAGACTAGCGATTAAGCCAAGTCTTTTTTCAACAATTTTGTAATTGCCATTACTTCGGTGTTCACAACACCCATTATAGCTAGAGCAGCCCAACCAAAGAATACGAAACCGTAATGCAATGGAGCAACGAACAACTCTTCCATAAACCAGAATGTGTGACCCCATTCGTTCAAGCCAACGTTTGGCAAGATCATGAAAGGACCGATAACCGCGATCAAATACATCAAATGTAAACCTTCTTGGTATGTAGGCAATCTTGTTTTTGCATACATGAAAGAAGCTGTACCAGTGATGATATAGATTGGGTATGACAAGTAGAACTCGATGATGTGACTTGGAGTAAAGTCAGTATCACGAACGATAGTTTGGTGCCATGTACCGTCTTGCTCTGTGAAGTAAGAAGCACCCCAGTAGATAGCCCAGCCGTAGCAAACCAACCATGTCCAATGAGTAAAATGTCTTCTCAACTCTTCACGTGGAGTGATTGACATAACTTTACGGTCACGAGATTTCCAAATGTAACCATTGATACCAGCGAACAATACAACTTCCGCTACGATTTCAATGTACAACATGTTCATCCAATATGTTTCGAACTCTGGTGCAAACGAGTCAAGACCAGCTGACCAGCCGTAAACACCTTCGTACCAACGAATGAATGAATAGAATACCAAATAGAGCATCATGCCAGCCCATAGGTTTCTTTGGTTTAAAAGCGGTGCTTCCGCAGCATCAGCTTTAACTGATTCAGTTGTAGCAGCCATTTCTACCTCCTAAAAGATTATCTAAATTCCCAACATTAAGTATGGGAGCTCATTTATTATTCCCTAGTTACATCAAAGTTCATTATTGAGCCTTGATACCACCTTCCTTGGAAGCGGATCGCAGTCTACCAGTTCGAAAAACCTTGTCAAGACAATTTATTCAATCTTTTAACAAGGCCGCATCAGCTCTGAATTTAGACTTTTAATCCGCCGTTTTTTTTTGACGTTTTTCATTGCCAAAAATTCTAAAAAAACATACAAAAATCACTACCTCGAATTTACAACAATTTTTATCATTCACACAACAAACAACAAAAATCCATACTTATCAAATAGTTACAAAAACACCAAAAACACAGCTTTAACGTTGCTCACAAGATATGGGGAGCTTCTCGAACAAGTAAAATCCAACATCTCCAGCCGCTTTTTGCTTCAATACCCGCCAGTCATCGGGGATTTGATTTAGCACCAAATCTCGCTCAGCCTCTATATAAATTTTCGCAAAATCAGCCAACCATTCACCATTACTCAATAAACGACTAGTTTCCTGAATCAAATTCAACCCAAACGGCGGATCAAAAAACACCAAATCAAACTGCCGCCCCTCAGCCATCAAATATTGCCCCACATCTTGCTGAACAACTTGAACTTGACTTGCCCCCAATAATCGACAACTTTCTCTAAGCACCTGACAGGTTTTAGGGTTACTCTCGACTTGCACTACGCTTTTTGCGCCCCTAGAAGCCGCCTCAAAGCCCAATGCACCGCTCCCCGCATATAAATCCAAACATCGACTATTAGGCACATCCGCTTGCAGCCAGTTAAATAAAGTCTCCCTTACACGCCCAGGCGTTGGCCTTAACCCAGGCGCATCATCAAAACTAATTTGCCGACTGCGCCACTCACCACCGATGATGCGTAATTTATTAGACACCTTACTTTCCACCTACAGTGACAGTCTGCAACCATTCTGGACGAATACGACGATTAAACGCGTCCTTCACAGCCTCAACAGTGACAGCATCTATTTCGTTTTGGAACACTTCTAAATAATCCAATGGCTGCTGATAAAAGCCAATCATAGTAATGTAATCGGTTAATTTGCTATTGGTATCAACCCGCATTGCAAAACCGCCGGTTATATTTTGCTTCGCTGCAGTTAACTCCTTCTCTGTTGGCCCTTTTTCAACAAAATCTTTTACAGTTGCATTCATTACTTCAACCGCTTTAGTGGTTTGATCATTTCGGGTCTGTAAACCAATAGTGAATGGCCCTTGCCTAAATAACGGTGCAAATTGACTAGACGCGCTATACGCCAATCCACGTTTTTCCCGCACCTCATCAAACAACTTCGACACCAAACTACCGCCGCCTAAAATATGATTGCCTACATATAAAGCAAAATAATCAGGATCTTTACGATAAGTGCCAGGCATACCCGCCAAAACATGAGTCTGAGTTGATGGGAAATCGAGATGTTCAAAACTCGATTTAGTCGGCATCGTTACCATTGGAATATCTTGCGGTTTCTGGCCAACCGCCAAACCCACCAGTAATTCATTAGCCATCTGCTCAGCTTTCGCTTTATTAACATCGCCCACAATCACTACAACCGCATTAGATGCCACATAGTATTTTTGGTAAAACTCTTTCAAATCAGCCACTTCAAAACCAGCAACCGTTTGAACAACCCCCTCATCAGGATGTCCATAAGGATGATCGTGATATAGAGCTTTATAAAAAGCGATACTCGCCAACGCGGCCGGCGATTCTTCTCGATGTTTTAATCCGGCCAAAGTACGACTTTTTTCTCGCTGAAAATCAGCCTCATCAAAACGTGGCTTAGTCAATATCGTTTGATAAGTTGCCAGCGCCTTATCCAACAAAGGCTTCTCAACCAAACTGCGCATCGAAATCCAAGCCATATCTTTTGATACGCCATTAGCAAAAGTCGCACCTACAGACTCAAAGCGATTGGCAATTTCATCCGCCCCCCATTCACCAGCACCAGCCTCTAACATAGAAGAGGTTAATGCCGCTAAACCAAACTGAGCATCATCCCTTGCACTACCTGCGTCAAAAGTCACTCGCACATCGACCATCGGCAAAGCTGGGGTATTGACGAAATACACACGACCGCCCTGACTGGTTTGCCAATGCTCAATCTTCACTGTCGCCCAACCACTTTGAGCAACCAACAAAAATAGCAATCCAATTAATTTAAAACGCATGATGACCTCCTATCGATTTTGCTGGCTTTGGTGCTTCGGTAATCGGCTGTGGATCGAGATAAGCCACCGTCAAATGATCTTCAATCAAATATTTACGTGCTACATCACGTACTTGCTCTGCAGTCACTTGATTGATTTTGCTCACATATTCATCAGCTTTTTGCCACCCAATACCAACCGTTTCCAACATACCTAACTGCATAGCTTGATAAAAATTAGAATCTTTTTGATAAACATCACTTGCTAAAACCTGCGCTTTAACGCGTTGCAACTCATCGGCACTCACCAATTCATTTTTTAACTGCAACACTTCATCTTTCAACGCATATTCCATATCAAACACCGTCTGACCTTCCGCCGGCGTGGCTTCTAAGGTCAACAGTTCTGGTAATCGGGAAGTAAAGTCATAACCTGCACCAACAGAAACCGCAATTTGCTTACCTCTAACCAATCTCGAAGTTAATCGCGCCCCATTTCCACCATCCAAAATCCCAGCCAACACTTCTAAAGCATAAGCTTCTGACTCTAGCTTGGCGGTTTTAAGCACCGGCACTTTGTAACCCATCATGATATAAGGCAATTTCGCAGGTGCTTTAACGGTTAATTTACGCAAACCTTGCTGTTCAATTTCCTCCTGCGGCTTGATCGGTTTAATCACGCTTGGTTGCAAATCAGCAAAGTACTTTTCAGCTAATTTCACCACCTGCTGTCCATCAACATCACCGACTACCACCAAAATCGCATTATTCGGCGCGTACCATTGTTGATACCAAGCCTGTAAATCTTCGACTTTGTAATTAGCAATATCAGACGACCAACCAATCACCGGATTTTTATACGGACTATTAGCAAATGCCACCGCATTAAACTGTTCTTGAGTTTTCGAGCGAGGCTGATCGTCAGTTCGCATCCGCCGCTCTTCAGTCACAACTTGCAATTCTTTTTCTAATTCTTCAGCTTTCAAATCCAAATTACGCATTCGATCCGCTTCTAATTTAAAGCTAATTTCTAAGCGCGATTTTTCTAAAGTTTGGAAATACGCGGTGTAATCATTGCCAGTAAAGGCATTTTCCTGCCCACCATTCTCAGCAATAATCCGCGAAAACTCGCCAGCCGGATATTGTTTGGTACCTTTAAACATCATGTGTTCCAACATGTGCGAAATACCGGTAATCCCACCCGGCTCATAACTTGCCCCCACCTTGTACCAAACCTGAGAAACCACCACCGGTGAACGATGATCTTCTTTCACCAACACTTTCAAGCCATTATTAAATGTATGCTCATGAACTTTGCCGCTCTCGGCGTATGCCGTAAAGACAGGGCAAAGTAACAGCACAGCAGCTAGCCTCTGTTTCATAATTCCCTCGTTAATAGAAAAAGTGAGCGCCTGTGACGATTTTAATAATCAAAGGTTCACTGGTATTCTATATGTTTAAAGTTGCTGAAACTATTCGGAAGCGAATGACCTACAAAAGCCCCGTCCTTTCTTGGAAAAATTATTTAGAACTCTGCAAACCTCGGGTTGTAGCCTTAATTGTGTTTACTGCCATTGTGGGGATGTTGCTATCTGTACCTGGCATGCCGCCTCTGGAGAACTTCATTTACGGTACCATAGGCATCGCCTTAGCCGCCTCATCAGCCGCCGCCATTAATCATTTCATTGATCAAAAAGCGGATGCCGAAATGGGCCGAACCATGAATCGTCCACTACCTAAAGGTAATCTCAGCTCTCGCAATGTGATTACCTTTGCCGCGATTCTCGGCGCAATTGCCATGGCAATTCTTACTATCAAAGTGAATGTTTTAACCGCTTTTTTGACCTTCTTATCACTAATAGGTTATGCAGTTATTTACACTGTTTATCTTAAAAAGATGACACCACAAAACATCGTCATTGGCGGCGCGGCAGGCGCAGCCCCCCCAGTTTTAGGCTGGGCGGCGATTACCGGCGAAGCACATGCTTATTCATTGCTATTGTTCTTAATTATTTTTGTTTGGACACCACCACACTTTTGGGCGCTCGCCATTGCTAGACGAGATGAATACGCCAAAGTCGCAATTCCCATGCTACCAGTAACCCATGGCGTTGAATTCACCCGCCTACAGATTTTGCTTTACACCATTCTGCTACTGATTACGACGCTATTACCTTACTTAACTGGCATGAGCGGCTTGATTTATCTAGCATCGGCTGTGTTATTAGGTTTTGGTTTTTTATATTTTGCGATTCAAATGATGCGCAAAAAAGACAACAAAACCGCCATGCGCACTTTCGCCTATTCGATTATTTACCTGATGCTAATTTTTGCGGCGTTGTTAATCGACCATTACTTTAAAATTTCGCTGACATGAGCCTAACTTCTGCCGAACATCCCTTTGCTGAATTCATCAAAATCCTTGGCAAAGGCAAAAAAGGTTCCCGCGACCTAACCCAAGACGAAGCCTACCGCGCCATGCAAATGATCCTTGCCGATCAAGTGCAAGAGATTCAATTAGGCGCATTCTTAATGTTGATGCGGATTAAAGAAGAAACCCGCGAAGAATTAGCAGGCTTTGTACAAGCGGCTCGTGACAGCATTGGTTGCAACAATCGGCCGACATTAGCTGACTTAGACTGGTCATCTTACGCAGGCAAACGCCGGCATTTACCTTGGTTTTTGCTTTCGACTTTGTTACTCGCCGAAAACGGCATCAAAGTCTTTATGCACGGAGCTGGCGGCCATACCGAAGGTCGGCTTTATACCGAAAAAGCTTTAGAAACCCTGAAAATCAGCCCAGCCAATTCGATTGCCGAAGCAGAGCAACAATTAGCAGCAACTAATTTCAGCTATTTATCGTTACAACACATTTGCTCACCGCTATACGAAATGATCAATTTAAGGCCAGTGATGGGCTTGCGTTCACCTGTGCATACTTTGGTGAGATTGCTGAATCCATTTAATGCCCAACACAGCATTCAAGGAATTTTTCACCCCAGTTACCGCCAAGTTCATCAAAACGCTGCGCTATTGCTAAATCAACCGCACATGGCGGTTTTAAAAGGCGAAGGCGGCGAAACCGAGCGCAATCCTGATGTCGAATGTTTGGTACAAAGCGTTCACAACGGCGAATTGATTGACGAAACGTGGCCAGCTTTATTTGCCCGCCGACACATGAAAGCCGAACAACTAGATCCACAACAACTAATCCAAGTTTGGCAAGGCGAAGTGGACGATGAATTTGCCCAAGCAACCGTGATTGGCACCGCCGCAATTGCCTTGCAATTACTCGGCAAAGCCGAAAGCCAGCAACAAGCGCATCAGTTAGCGGAACAATTTTGGCTTAACCGTAATCTAAACCGCTTTAGCTAATCTCAATAAAACCTCACAGGTGGAGCAGGCTTCATGCAACGACTTTTCATCATTATTAGTTTGATTTTTTTATCGGCTTGCGCTAGTACGCCACCAAAACATCCAGACAATATTTGCCAAATTTTTGATGAAAAAGATGATTGGTACGAAGCAGCCGTCAGCACAGAAAAACGTTGGGGCGTTCCAATTCCTGTACAAATGGCGATTATTTACCAAGAATCCAGCTTCGTCGCTACAGCCGAACCGCCACGACCGTTAATTTTGGGCTTTATCCCTTGGTTTCGCTCCAGTAGCGCCTATGGTTATCCGCAAGCGCAAGACGGCACTTGGAAAGAATATCAACAAAAAACTGGCCATTGGTTTGCTGATCGCGATGATTTTTCTGACAGCTGTGATTTTATTGGCTGGTATTGCACGGTCAGCAACAAAAAACTGGGGCTATCCAAAACTGATACCCATAATCTTTATCTGGCCTACCACGAAGGTCATGGCGGTTTTCAACGTAATAGCCATTCACATAAACAATGGCTACTCACTACCGCCCAAAAAGTACACAATCGCGCCCGTCGCTACGAAACCCAATTAGCCGCTTGCCGACCAAAGCTTGAGGCTAGAAACTAATCAATTTTTTATCCATCTCAACTTAACTAGGTAGAATCCGTGAAATCATCGCAATACGCTCTAATCGCCATTGTTATCGCTGTTATTATCGGCGCTGGCGTTTTTTATCTTAAAAACAAAACCCTTAACTCAGACAATTCAGGTGAAGATACCGTGACCCAAGTAAGCAACGCAGACAATAAAGCCATGGGCGAAGCCTTTTTAGCTGAAAACGGCAAAATGGAAGGTGTTATTACCACCGCCAGCGGCTTGCAATACCAAGTGATTACCGAAGGCACTGGCGCATCACCAAACGCTACTTCAAACGTCACCGTTCATTACGAAGGCACCACAATTGACGGCAAAGTATTCGACAGCTCTTACAAACGTGGCGAGCCAATTACTTTTGGTCTAAACCGCGTGATCGCAGGCTGGACTGAAGGTTTGCAACTGATGAAAGAAGGCGGCAAAGCCAGATTGTTCATCCCTTCTAACTTAGCTTACGGCGAACGCCATGCTGGCCCAAGCATTGGCCCTAACTCAACTTTGATTTTTGATGTTGAGTTAATTAAAGTTCAGTAAATCTGAAACTTGGCGGTTGACCAATTGTTAGCCGCCAAATTATTTCTACATTGTGGAGAACAACTAATGCAGCCATTTAAAATCAACGCCGAATGGGACGAAGAAGCCAAGGTTTGGATTGCCACCAGTTCTGATATTGACGGCCTTGCGATTGAAGCCAGTACTATTGATGCTTTAATTGAACGCTTAAGAATTGTGATCCCCGAATTACAAGAAGCTAACAATAGTAATCTGAATGAAGAACTGCCTTTTATGTTGGATGGTTTTTTCACTTATAAACCTCATCAACGCCTAGGTTCGTAATAATGGGCGACTTTACCCCATTACTTAAAAAGCTACTCAAATCACATAATTGCCATTTCGTAAGACAAGGTAAAGGAGATCATGAGATTTGGTTTAGCCCTATTTCCGAAAAGCATTTTGTTGTCGATGGCAAAATTAAATCCCGCCACACCGCTAACGCTGCATTACAACAAGCAGGATTAAGCAAACAGTTTTAATTAACTGACAAATAATCCCCGACACAAGCAAACAAATTGCTATCCTAGGCGGCCACACAGAACACAGTCGCACACTATGACCAGCTACCAACTCTTTGCCACCACGCCCAAAGCGATGGAAGGCATCCTCGCCACCGAACTTGAGGCGCTTGGCGCACAACAAATTCAACATAAAATGGCCGGTGTCGCTTTTAAAGGCGATTTGGCAATGGCTTATAAAGCCTGTCTTTGGTCACGTACCGCCAATCGAATTCTATTATTGCTGGGCAGTTTTGAAGTTAAATCCCAACAAGATTTATACAATGGTGTGCAAAAAATCAATTGGTTTGAGCATCTCAAACCCGACGACAGCCTAGCGGTATCGTTCAGTTCCAAAAATAATCCGGCGATTAACAACACCCACTTTGGTGCGCTAAAAGTGAAAGACGCCATCGTCGATCAAATGCGGACCAAATTTAATAAACGCCCGAATATCGACACCGAACGCCCCAGCATTCGCGTCAACGTCTATTTACACAACGAAACCGCGCAAATCAGCTTGGACTTGTCTGGTGAAAGTTTACATCGACGCGGCTACCGCGACATCAGTATCGCCGCGCCAATTAAAGAAAACCTAGCAGCGGCGATTTTGTTACGCAGCGGCTGGCCAAAAATTGCAGCACAAGGCGGTTCTTTACTTGATCCGATGTGCGGCTCCGGCACCATGTTATTAGAAGGCGCGATGATTGCCGCTGACTATGCACCGGGTTTACTGCGCGAGTATTACGGCTTTTTAGGCTGGAAAAAACACGATGCCGCTTTATGGCAAAGCCTGTTGGACGATGCCAAACAACGTCGCGATATTGGCATTAGCAAATTACCGCCGATTGTTGGCTTCGACCAAGATCGCCGCACAGTCGCCGCCGCAGTACAACACGTCGAAAACGCCGGTTTACAAGGCAAAATCCACATCGAAAAACGCGACATTAACGATGCTGCCGCTGCCGAAAGCTGGCCTAAAGGTTTAATTGCTTGTAACCCGCCTTATGGTGAGCGTCTAGGTGACGAAGCCGAAACCGCTGAACTTTACCGACGTTTTGGCGAGATTCTGAAAAGCCGTTTTGTTGGCTGGCAAGCGACGATGATTATCAGCAATCCTGAGTTGGGTTTTAGATTAGGTGTGCGTTCGCAAAAACCAATCACCTTATTTAATGGCGCATTGGAATGTAAATTGCTGCGTTTTAACTTAGAAGAACGCGGCTTTTTTGAGCCTAAAGCTAAATCCCAAGAAGAGCGTTTAGAGCAAATTAGCCGCCGTAGCGAAGCTGAACAACCGGATTCTCAAGCTGAAATGTTTGGCAATCGCTTGCGGAAAAATCTAAAAAAACTCAGCAAATGGGCAAAACAAAATCGAGTCAATTGCTACCGAGTTTACGATGCCGATTTACCTGAATACGCTGTAGCGGTGGATATTTATCAAGGCGAACAAACCTGGGTTAATGTTCAAGAATACGAATCACCAAAAACCATCGACCCACACAAAGCCAATCAACGCTTAGCCGGTGCGATGGCCGAAATCCCTAAAGTATTAGGCATTGCTCGTGAACAAGTATTTTTAAAAATTCGTCGTAAACAAAAAAACACTGACCAATACGAAAAACAAGGCGACTCAGGTCGTTTTCATATCATTGAAGAAGGCGGCTGTAAGTTTTGGGTCAATTTTGAAGATTATCTCGACACGGGCATCTTTCTTGACCACCGGCCAATTCGTTTGACCATTCAACAACAGGCTAAAGGCAAGCGCTTTTTGAATTTGTTTGCCTACACCGGTAGCGCCAGCGTTCATGCTGCTATCGGTGGCGCAATCTCCAGCGTCACAGTCGATATGTCCAACACTTATTTAGATTGGGCTAAACGTAATTTTGATTTAAATAGCATTCGCGGCGATCACAAATTAGTCCGAGCCAATTGTTTAGAATGGTTGGCAGAACAAGCCGGACAAAAAGTTAAACAGCAATTTGATTTAATTTTCCTCGATCCACCGACGTTTTCTAATTCCAAGAAAATGGACGATGCTTTTGACATCCAAAACGATCATGTGCAGATTTTGAAACATGCGTCAGAATTATTGGCCGATAACGGTGTTTTGTATTTTTCAACCAATTTCCGCCGTTTTAAAATGGATTACGATGCATTAGCCGATTTAAAAATCGAAGACATCAGCGCCTCAACCATCGGTGAAGATTTTGCCCGTGATGCCAAAATTCACTATTGCTGGAAAATTAGCCGATGAGCGAAACATTGCACATTATTGTCAAGGGTCGAGTACAAGGCGTGTATTTCCGCGCCAACACCCAAAAACAAGCTTCAAAATTCAATCTAAAGGGTTTAGTCAGAAACTTGCCTGATAACAGCGTCGAAATTATTGCCCAAGGCGATTCAGACGCTTTGCAACAGCTGATTACTTGGTGTCACAAAGGCCCATTATTAGCCAAAGTCAGCGAAGTAATTGTCAATCCGCATCATGATCAATGCGAATTTAGTGCTTTTGAGATCGCCTAATCAAATCGGCAAGACAAGTTATGAACAACTCCAGCGCCGAATCAGATTACAATAGCGGCTATTTTTATTGAAAAGATCAACGGCGATAAAAAGCGTTTATCGTCTAAACCGGCAGGAACTATTTTGGCTGAAAAAATTATAAGAATTGCGACTCGACAAAGCCCGTTGGCTTTGTGGCAAGCGGAACATGTGGCAGAGCGCTTACAACAAGCTTTTCCCGGCTTAAAAACCGAGTTGGTAAAAATGGTCACCCGTGGCGACAAGATTCTCGATGCGCCATTAGCTAAAGTCGGCGGCAAAGGTTTGTTTGTTAAAGAATTAGAGCAGGGCATGATCGATGGGATTGCCGATATTGCTGTGCATTCGATGAAAGACGTGCCGGTCGAATTTCCAGAAGGTTTGCACTTAGCCGTGATTCTTAACCGCGAAGACCCAACCGACGCATTTGTTTCCAATCGCTATAAAAGCTTGGCAGAATTACCCGCCAATGCCCGTATCGGCACCTCCAGCTTGCGACGCCAATGCCAAATCAAAGCCCAGTTTCCTGATGCCGAAATTCTCAGCTTGCGTGGCAACGTCAATACTCGCCTTGCTAAACTCGATGCGGATGAATACGACGCGATTATTCTGGCTTCCGCAGGCTTAAAACGCTTAGGTTTGGGCGAGCGGATTACCAAGGGTTTGGATTCAACCGAAAGCTTGCCGGCTATCGGCCAAGGCGCGATTGGTATCGAATGCCGTATTGATGATGCAGAAATCCATGCTTATTTAAAAGTCTTGCATGATGAAGAAACTAGTTTAAGAGTTCGCGCTGAACGCGCCATGAATGCGCGTTTAAATGGCGGCTGCCAAGTGCCGATTGCTGGTTTTGCCGAAATTAAAGGCGACAAACTTTGGCTACGTGGTTTGGTCGGCAGTCCTGATGGTGCAAAAATCTACCGTGCCGAAGCGGAAGCCAGCTTTGAGCAAGCCGAACAATTGGGGATTCAAGTGGCTAATGACTTATTAGCACAAGGCGCCGAACAAATTTTACGCGAGCTGTATCAGTGAATTTAAACGCTGCACAGATTTTGGTCACTCGTCCTGCGGGACAAGCTGATAATTTGTGTGGATTGATTGAACAACAGGGTGGCGTGGCTTTACGATTTCCCACTTTAGAAATCGTTGAACACCCACCAGAAGCAGCAGTTTTAGCGGCTGCATCGCAAAGTGATTGGCTAATTTTTACCAGCACGAATGCTGTGGATTTTGCTATCAAAGCGTTCAATGGCAAAATGCCGGCTTTACCTAAGATTGCCGCAGTTGGCAAAGCCACTGCACAAGCCTTGGAAAATGCCGCATGGCGAGTTGATTGTGTGCCAGCAACTGAATTTAGTAGTGAAGGCTTATTGGCAGAACCAGCTTTACAAACCGTTAGCGAAAAAAACTGTTTTATTGTCCGTGGCGTTGGTGGCAGAGATAAATTAGAACAAGGCTTACGCAGTCGCGGTGCCCATGTTGCTTATTTAGAAGTTTATCGTCGCCAACAGCCAAAAATTGATAATAGCAATTTAGTTAAACGAATTACCGAGCAACAGCTTGATGCCATCACTATTACCAGCATCGAAGCCTTGCAAAACTTGCTAACCATGCTGGACAGTGTTTCAGCAAAGCAATTAGAAACCGTTTTATTAGTGGCAGCGAGCCAACGTATCGCCGAAGCCGCCGAACAACTTGGATTTACACAGATAGCAGTGAGCCAACAGCCCACTGATGCAGCAATTTTAGAGACCTTGACGACGTTATTTAACGGGGAAAACAGTGGCCGACGTAATTGAACAACAACAAGAACCAATACCAGCACCTACTGTAGTGGTTAAAAAATCGCGCGCGGGCTTATTGATAGGCATTATCGCCATCGTTTTAACCATCGCTTTAGGCGCGGCTGGATTTTATTTTTTCCAGCAATTACGCAGTAGCCAAGACAGCGAAAACAATCAGGACAATTTAAAACTGATTGAAGTCGATAAAGAAATGAACGGCTTGCGTGAACAAATCACCGGTTTGCAAAACCAAATTAGCAATCTGAATAGCGAAATGACTGGCAAAGACAATCATTTCACCGAAACTTTAGCGAGTTTTTCTAGCTTGCACGAAGAGCGCCTGAATACCGCGAAAAAAGAATTGGAAACCTCTATTCAAACTTTGCAACGCCAACTAGGTAAAACCCGTGGCGATTGGTTACTGGCTGATGCTGAATATTTATTAACAGTCGCCAACCAACGCTTACATTTAGTCGGTGACGTTGCCACCACTCGCGAAGCCTTAGAAGCCGCTGACCAACGTCTACGCGAAAGCGGTGATGCTGCAGCGTTTAAAGTCCGCGAACAAATTGCTAAAGAAATTGCTTTGCTGAATGGCGCGACAGTGCCAGACATCGTCGGCATTTATGCAGGCATTCAACATTTACAAGATGCGGTTGAAAATCTGGCGGTATTTTTACCTCACGCTGGCAAACAACCGGATGACACTAAAGCCCCTAGCTCTAATTTGGCAGAACAAGAAAACGGCTTACTCAGCAGTGTTGCCAAACAATTAAAAGGCTATGTGGTTTTACGCCATACATCACAAGAAGTTCAGGCAATTTTGACCCCAGAAGAAGCGCATTTCATCAAACAACAATTGAAAGTGCGTTTGGAAATGATAGAAATTGCTTTAGTCCAACAAAACGACACCTTATTTGCCAGCAGCATTGCTGACACCAAACTATGGCTAAAGAAAAACTTTGCTGAAAATATCTCAACCGAGCGTTTTGAAGCCGAGTTAAATAAACTATCTGCCGTGCAAATTCGTAGCCAATATCCTGATGTCAGCGGCTCTTTGAAACTGCTGAAAGACATTAGTAAATTGCGTATCGATACCGATAAAAATCCATCTTCAGCTCCCGCTGCCGATGGATCAGCGAAAAATGGCCAGTAATCAACAGGCAGCATTATGAAAAATTTAATTTACTTTGGTGCCTCGCTACTTGCCGCCATTGCGGTGGCGTTTTTATTACATAACTGGTTAGCCTCTTACAACGACCCAGGCTATGTATTGATTGGCTTTGGTCACTGGTCACTGGAAACCTCATTAACAGTTTTCACCGTGATTCAGGTGATAGGATTCTTCTTTTTATACAGTTTTTTCCGCTTAATCGGCGTGTTGATTCGGATGCCAAGCCAAGTCGCCAAACGCCGCCAAAGCATTAAATTTAACCGCTCTCAAGAAGCCTTAATTGCTGGTTTATTTGATGCCGCTGATGGCAACTGGGAAAGCGCGGAAAGAGTGTTAATCAAACACGCCTCGAACAGTGGCGCACCGCTGTTACATTACTTGACTGCAGCTCGTGCAGCTCAATCTCGTGGCGCATTAGACAAACGTGACGAATATTTAAGAAAAGCCAGCGAACAATCAGCTGACAACGATATGACTGTCGGCTTAACTCAAGCCGAATTGCATTTATCAGAACACCAGTTTGAACAAGCTTTACAAACCTTGGGCAAATTACACGAGATCAACCCGAATCATGGTCGCGTGTTAAAAATGATGCATCAGGCTTACCAACATTTAGGTGACATTGAAGCAATCAATAAACTACTGCCATCCTTGCAAGAACACAAAATTGTTATGGAAGGTGAAGTTAAACTACTGGAAACCCAAACCTTTAGCCGCTTATTAAAACAAGCCGCTGCTAACAACGATACCCAAGAAATTGTTGCTTGCTGGGATGAGATTCCAAGACACATCAGAACCTTGCCAGGGGTTGCCAATATTTACTTTGCAGCAATGATTAATGCTGGCGCTGGTGCAGATGTTGAAGCGGGGTTAATCAAACAACTAGGCCGTTATTGGGATGCGACTACCTTGGCACTTTATGCCATGGTTGAATCCGAAAATACTGCGAAACAACTGCAATCAGCAGAACAATGGCTGGCTGTTTATCCAAGTGATGCGATGTTATTTAGCGTTCTAGGTCGCTTAGCGTTGAAACTTGAGCAAATGGAAAAAGCTGAGCAATATTTACTGAAAAGTTTGCACCTTGAAGAATCTGTTGATGCCCATCAACTATTAGGTGAACTAGAACAAGCGAAAGGCGAACATGATAAAGCCTGTGCCAACTTCAAACGAGCATTGGCATTAGCCAGCAACGAAGTGATTAAACAAGCTGAGAATATTTCGGCTTAGTTTTAAACTGGCTCGGGTTGCAAATATATTCAACCCGAGCTATTAAAGTTTAATCGAACAACTTATCCCACATCGCATCCACCTTTTTCAACACGTCCTTATCCATCACAATCGGCTTACCCCATTCGCGATTGGTTTCACCTGGCCATTTATTGGTCGCATCAAACCCCACTTTAGAGCCTAATCCCGACACTGGCGAAGCAAAGTCCAGATAGTCAATCGGCGTGTTTTCTAAAATAGTTAAATCCCGCGCAGGGTCCATCCGCGTAGTAATCGCCCAAATCACATCCTGCCAATTACGGACATTAACATCCTCATCAACCACAATCACAAACTTGGTGTACATAAACTGCCGTAAATACGACCAAGTTCCCAGCATTACTCGTTTAGCATGACCGGCATATTGCTTTTTCATACTAATCACCGCCATTCGATAAGAACAACCTTCCGGTGGCAGATAAAAGTCGATAATTTCAGGAAATTGCTTTTGCAAAATCGGCACAAACACCTCGTTTAGAGCCACGCCTAAAATCGCTGGCTCATCCGGTGGGCGTCCGGTGTGGGTGCTGTGATAAATCGGCACTTGGCGCTGAGTAATTCGCTCAACGGTAAACACCGGAAACTCATCAACCTCATTGTAATAACCGGTATGGTCACCATACGGCCCTTCTGGCGCGGTTTCATTGGGATAAATAAAACCTTCCAAAACAATTTCAGCACTGGCTGGTACTTGTAAATCATGGGTTAAACAAGTCGCCACTTCGGTCTTACTGCCGCGCAACAATCCGGCAAAAGCATATTCCGACAAGGTATCAGGTACAGGCGTCACCGCCGCCAAAATCGTCGCCGGATCAGCACCCAACGCTACCGCCACCGGAAACGGCTTACCCGGATTCACTTCTTGCCATTCCTTAAAATCCAAAGCCCCGCCACGATGCGCCAGCCAGCGCATAATCACTTTGTTTTTACCGATCACTTGCTGGCGATAAATCCCCAAATTTTGGCGATCTTTATTCGGGCCTTTGGTAATCACCAGCGGCCAAGTAATCAATGGCGCAGCATCTTCAGGCCAACAGGTTTGAATCGGGTAAACCGACAAATCCACTTCATCACCAACCCGAATCACCTCCTGACAAGGCGGGGAACCAACCATCTTAGGCGCCATGTTCAACACCTGCTTAAACACCGGCAATTTTTCCATTGCATCGCGCATGCCTTTTGGCGGCTCGGGCTCTTTTAGATAAGCCAGCAATTCACCAATACCGCGTAATTCGGAAACATCGGTCGCCCCCATACCCATCGCCACCCGCTTCGGTGTACCAAACAGATTACCCAGCACGGGAATATTGAAACCTTTGGGATTTTCAAACAACAACGCCGGCCCACCTTCACGCAGCATCCGATCACAAATCGCGGTCATTTCCAAAACCGGATCAACCTCGGTTTTAATACGTTTTAATTCACCCTGTTTTTCTAACTGGGCGATGAAGTCTCTGAGGTCTTTGTATTTCATGGGGAATAGAAGGTTTGTAAGATTGGCGCTATTTTAGATGATGTAAGTGGTTACGTTAGATTTGATTAGTCAATAGTGATGACTATTCAGATGCAACTACGAACCAAGCAATTTACTTTTCGCCTCTAAATGCTCACAACATTGTTTCAAAATAGCACGAGCAAAGCGCTTATCGTCTTCATCAAGATGAGCAATCCAAGAAGAAATCACCAAGGCATCATCATCGGCCATCTTGGGCTGTTCTGCCAATAATTCACTCACTGTTACCTGTAACAACCCAGCCAAACGCTCAAGCGTAGCTAACGAAGGTAAATGCTTACCTCGCTCAAATCGTGACAAGGTTTCAGTTTCAACGCCGAGTTTTTCGGCAAGCTGAGCCTGAGTCAACCCTAAAGCCTTCCGACGAGCTGCTATGTTTCTAGCCAACCGAATCTCTAAAGAATCAACCGCCTCATCTGGAAAAACGGATTGTAAATTACTCATGCCAGCCATAAATGTCGCCTATAAAAACAACAAATATTGTTGATTCAAAGCAATAGCTATGACAGAATCATATATGTCTAGTTAACAAACAACAATTTACATCTATTTTTTAACTCACAATCTCAACGAGGCTTTATGAAAGACACATTATTAATCGCGGCAATTGCCGCTTTATTCTCTGGGCAAGCTGCTGCTGAATCGGCATTTGAAGGGTTTTACACGCAAATTGGTACTGGCTATGAGAACAATCAGACTGATCTAAAAAATGCAACCGCAATTAAGAATGACGGAAAGGTTTATGGTGGTGATCAAGTTAAAGATATGTCCAATGATGGCGTAGCATTGATTCTTGGTGCTGGCTACAATTTTTCAATTACACCCAAATTTGTATTAGGTATTGGTGGTGACTGGTCGGCATTTAACAGAAACACTAATTCATCAACCTTTAACTGTGTCACTAGCAACGATAGTTGTTTTAAACCAGACGGGACATTAAGAACGAGCGAATTAGCAATAAAAACATCCGATAGATACAGTGTTTTTATTACACCCAGCTATGTGATTGATAATGAAAAATTGCTTTACTTTAAGGCGGGTTACACAGGGCAAACTGTT
>Ga0208223_1000016_pt1 | contig 45702 bp, 43 predicted proteins | sample LakMenE07Oct09ns_FD_150678 | JGI IMG/M metagenome (GOLD analysis project Ga0208223, IMG submission 150678) | Freshwater microbial communities from Lake Mendota, WI - 07OCT2009 deep hole epilimnion ns (SPAdes) | ecosystem: Environmental > Aquatic > Freshwater > Lake > Epilimnion/Euphotic zone ...
CCATTCCTAATCCTATCCATATACTCCCATTCATAGTTTGGTGATATATCCATCATATTTTGCCTTACAAGGTAGCATTGGTCTTTTGTGCCTTGAAACATTAACTCTCCATTGTGGTTGAGTAACTGATACTTTCCACCTTCTACTTTAATTATCTTCATTTTCTTATAAATAAAATCCATTTTCATTAATCTCATCAATTTTTTCTTGAGCACGTTTACCTCTCCATGCTACGATAGATAAATCCTCGAGTACTAAGGCTTTACATTTTTCGTCTAACCAATACAAAGCTTCTCTTAGTGTTTCAAACTCCTTTTGAATAATACTCTCGCAAGTCCTACCTAATAAGTCTTCAAAGCGTCCATTCTCATCTATTCCGATGATTTTAGCCCATACTTTTTGGTTTTCTTTAGAAGTTATAACTTGATACATGTCATCATAATGAATCCACGCCTCCATTTTAGCGTCTTGTAACATTTCGTTTTCTACTTTCATTCTTACATACATAATCTGCCTCCTTTTTTTTATTGGTTTAACTTATTACTTATTCCATTTATCCACTCGTAGACATCAATATAAGCGTCAAGCATTTCATTACATTTTCTGTATGAGCCTCTCTCAGCAACTTTGTTGTCCTTGAGTAATACATACTCTCCATTTTCAACTTGCTTTATCTCCATTAACTTATAAAGAGTGCACTCGAGTGCACTTTCGGGTTCATTAATCGACAGGTCGTAGCTATCCTGTGATAGCGAGTCGCCTTCAAACTCGTACATTTCGCATTCTTCAGATACCTCGTATCCGTAGTTCCAATTTAGATTTAAGTAGTTCATTTTGTTTGTTTTATATTAAATTATTAATAGTGCACTCGAGTGCACTTTTCGGTTCATTAAGCGACTTGACGGAGCTATTCCGTGATAGCGATTCGCAGCTGCTTACAAAAATTGCTATGGATAAAATCAATCCAATGGCAATAATAAAAAAGTTGTTTGTTTGTTTATGTGACATCTTTGTTTTTTAAAAAAGTTTATAGCAACAAAAAATGCACCTACCAAAGTAAGTGCAAATTCTGTAAAGTTAATTAGTGCACTCAAGTGCACTTTTGATAGAACTACTTTTCAGTCATCGTATCCATCTTGCGTTGTAGCAAAACCATTATCGATTTGATTTCGGCTTTTGTCAAGTCAGTAGTAAGTTCATCCTTTGAATTGATACTCAACTTGATATCGTTGAACACCAATTTCAATTTGAACTCCTCCTTCTCCTTCTCCTCCTTAATGTCACTCGCAAACTTGATAAATTCTGCAATACTAAAGTTTGACTGAGTCGCAAGGTACTTTTCAAGCATATTGACTTTAACCTCCTTACCATCTACTACAATAGTTTTGAACTCAAGTTTAACGGCTTTAATCAATCTATAACACCACTCTTTACCGAAGCCCTCACCTAAATTGTCGAAAAACTCTTTCATTGTCCACGTTACGCTGATATCGTTTAAGTCCGACTTGCATTGCTTTGTCTTAAAATAGTCGGCTGATTCTTTAACAAGTCTTGCGAACTTAAAAGTGCACTCAAATGCACTTTTCGTTTTTGCTTTAACTTGCGTTCTTGCCGTTTGCATTTCCGTTATCATTAACGGCTTTAATACACTTGTTTCACTGATTCTCTTAATTGCATTATTCATCTTTTCTTTAGTGGTAAGTCACAACCTATTAAGTTAAATTATAATTGATGCCCTCGACCAATCGTCAACAAATATAGGTATAATAGTTGTATAAAGAACTATATTTAATAAGATGTTGTTTTCACACAAACAAGAACGTAGTATCTATAAGGGTTTGAGGGGTTAATTATTTTTTTGTCACTATGCTTTGTTAAGTGATTAAATGAATAGGATGGAGTCAATCGCCCGTCCCTATTGACTTTCAGCGTGTAATAGTGTAGCGATAAAGGAGCAAAGGGAGTAACGGCAAACGGGCTGTATCGTAGTGTGGGCGTGGGTTACAGCGATTCGGGGCAATTAATGATTTTGTGCACTCGAATGCACTATAAAAAGCCAAAAAAAACGCAAGTGATTTTCGAAATTTGCCCCCCACCCACCTCGAAAAAATCGAGTTTCCCACGTGGATCGGCGGCGCCATACCATACCATAACCCATCACCTCCTATTATCTGATAAAATTTTATAACTTTGTAACTCACTAAAACAAGAGACATGATTGGAAAAAAATTTGGTAGCATTTATAGTTTAATGAATGACGGACTAACAGTAAAAGATGGTAGATTAATCAATAACCGACCTGATGGTAAGAATGGAATTGAGAAAGCTGCGGAGTTAAGAAAGGCTATGAAGAGAGCTGAGAAGATAGAAATGTATTCTGAGGCTGTTGCATTAGGAGACATGAAAGCAGAGATGAGAGAAGAAGGAATGGAAGTAATGATGTCTTTTAAGGGTAGAAAGTAATTATCGACACTAATTAGTGTTAATTCTGTGTCGTTTTTATTTTTGTAACTAATTAGTAATTAATACTTTATTCTTTTAATGTCGATTATGTCGATTTTAAAAAGAAAATACAGTGAGAGAAATACACATATATTAATATAATATATATATATATATAGGGAAAAATTAAATTGACATCTGATTATTTTAAAAAAAATATTTTTATTACAATTTAGTTTATATCTTTGCATCAACAATTTAATTAAATAACAATATGATAGATAGTGCAGGGTACTCACCCAAGAACTTACATTTCGGTGAAGAAGGTCGAAAGAAATTAATCAAAGGAGTTACGACAATGTCTAATGCTGTTAAGAGCACATTAGGCCCGGGTGGTAATACTGTCCTAATAGAGTCGGTCAACCACTTGCGTGGTATAACTGTTACTAAGGATGGTGTAACTGTTGCTCGGTCTATTGACTTATTAGACCCTGTTGAGAACCTTGCCGTAAGAATGATGAAAGAAGCAGCGGACCAAACGGCAACGAGTGCCGGAGATGGAACGACTACAGCGATTGTCTTAACGGAGTCTTTAGTATTAGGTGGTCTTGAGTTAATAACAGACAAGCACAATAGAACAGAGGTTCTGCGAAACATATCGGAGATAACTACTAAGGTGGTGGAGAAGTTAAAGGAGAAGTCTACGGATGTAACGGATAACATGATTGTTGACGTTGCAACTATCTCTGCAAACAATGATAGAAGTATTGGAACGATAATATCGGATGTATATAATAACGTTGGCAAAACCGGTATGGTGACTGTTGAGCGTTCACAGACTTCGGATACATATTCAGAAACAACAACAGGAATAAAAGTAGACAGAGGATATACCTCTCCATTGTTTATAAACGACCAAAAACGTGACGAGTGTGTATTTGAGGACACAATGATACTAGTGGCTGACGTGGACATAAACAACATCCTTCAGATAGAGAACGTGTTGAAACCAATCATTAACGAAGGTAAGAAGTTATTAATCATAGCTCCTTGCAATGCAAATGTTGTAAACACATTGGCGGCAAATGTCATGAAGGGTAACTTAAAGATATGTGTAGTAGCTCCTCCAAACTTTGGATACAAGCAACACGAATTAATGCAAGATATTGCCATTAGCGTTGGGGCTACTTACTTCAGTGAAGGTACAGGAGACGACTTGAGTCATATCACTTATGACGACTTAGGACATGCGGCGAAGGTAATTGTTGGTCGTGACAAGACGGTGATACTAAAGTCAAACGAGAACGTAAACCAATCCGAGATTGACGAGCGTGTAAAGCAACTGTGGGATGCCCATAAACTAGCAAAGCAAAAGAATGACAAAGACTTTATTGTTGAACGCATCGCATCTCTAACAGGTGGTATAGGTGTAATCTTTGTTGGTGGCAATACTGACTTGGAGCAAAAGGAGTTGTATGACCGAGTTGATGACGCAGTCTGTGCAGTACGTTCTGCTTTGGAGGAGGGTATATTGTCAGGTGCAGGGAAGTCATTGTACGAGATAAGCTTCGACGAGTTGCTTAATGGAGTAGGTAGCGAAGAGCATAGCATAGCGTGTAATATATTTAAGACGGCATTACAAGAACCTTTGACTCAGATACTAAGAAATGCAGGGCTATCTGTTGAGAGTATATATAACGGTGATGAAGCGAATGGCTTTGGATACAACTTAAAGACAATGGAGATGGGGGACTTGATTTCAATGGGTGTCATTGACCCACTAAAAGTAACCCGAAGTGCACTACAGAACGCTGTAAGTGTGGCAACTACAATACTAAGTACAAACGCTATTGTTACAATGGCGAGGACATATGAGTCACAATAATTGTAGGAAGTGTGATAAGAAGTTTGTTCCTAAAAAAGGAACGATAAACTATTGTAGCATATCTTGCAGGAACACGCGGAGTTTTTCAGCCCAAACAAAGGAGAAGAAGAGCTGTATAACTAAAAGAAAGTGGTTAGATGGGACTTATTCTTTGGTTGATTGGGACAAGGCGAATGGTTCTGAAGAGAAGAGGTTCAAGCAACTTGAGTCTTGGAAGAAAAAAGCTTACGATAGACTATTTAATGGAGAGAAGTTACACATACAAACCTTAAGAAAGATATTAATAGTAGACGTAGAGAATTGTTGTGAGCTATGTAACACTTCAAAATGGTTAGATAACCCTATAACGCTTGAGGTACACCACATAGATGGCAACAATAAGAACAACGAGTTACAAAATTTACAAATACTTTGTCCGAACTGTCACTCACAAACGGACAACTTTAGAGCTAAAAACATAAAAAACAAAAGATGCAACCAATTGGAAAATACATTGTAGTAAAAAACATTGACGAAGAGATTAAAACTGAGTCGGGATTGATTTTATCGGGTGACGATGCCAATCAACTGAGATATAAACGCGCCGTTGTGCAAAAATCAGGCACAGATGTGTTGGTCATCAACGAGGGTGATGAGATATATTACGACAAGGGTCGTAGTTTTACCATGATAATCAATGACGTTCAGTGTACAGTCATCACTGAGAACGATGTAGTGGTGGTATTATAGTTTATTTACTGTCCTTTCCTTACCTTTAAAGGACTTGTTCATCTCCATAATCATATTTCGGTATACCTTGTCGGTATACTTCACATTTTTCTCAAACATAGTGTTGCCACTACCCATTGGTATCTCTTCACCGCTAAGTTTTTTGTATATTGAGGTGATCATCCTGCTTGTTTTGTACGGCAGCTCATATATTGCCCTACTTCCTTTAAATCCCCTACGAAATACAACTATCCACCCATCTCTTAGCAGGGTATCGAACCTATTTACGTTCCAACTAACAAGTGCATCGAACTCTTTGAACTTATCTTTTGTAAAATACTGTTCTGAGTACAAAAAAAGCAGTATATCAAGGTCTGCTTGTGTCAAACCATACTTATTTTTGATGTAATATCTTATTACACGCCAATATTTTAGATAGTCATTACCTATTTTTTTCATTTTATTAGATTTTATTTTATTACTTTTGTAAAGTTAATTCATAATAACTTAAAAAACAAAAGCCATGCCATTTGATGACGAAAAAAAAATCAAAAGATTAAAAGAGAAAGAAGCTAAACTTGTAAGCAGAGGCAAAAAAGCTGTAGATGAAGGAAGAGAAAGAAAAGCCGATAGATTATTAGGAAGAGCAGCGAGAGTTGAGAACCGTATAATTAATTTAAAGGAAAGAGATACTCCATTACCTCCTTCTAATTTTTAAATAAACTAAAATGGGCGATAAAGATAAATCAGTTAAGACAACTGCAGAGCAGGAAAAAATCACTGCTGACAAACTTGCGTTTAATAACAAGGCTGTTGAGGCGATTGCTAAAAATGCTGCTACAAGAGATGCGGAAAGAATAAAAAATAAAGAGATTGCGTCTGCCTCATATGCACGAAGACGAGCAAATAGAGATTCAGGTAGTAGCGGTAGGACTAGATTAGTAGGGCTATCAACTTTTAACCGACCTTTTCAAGGTGATGGACTTTCTAGCTAATGGCAAATAAAGAAAACATGAAGTGCAATAGTCCTGTTCCTTCAAACAGGGCGGGCAAAAAGAAAATGGTCAAGGCATGTAGCAATGGCACAGAGAAATTGCTACACTTTGGAGCAAAGGGCTATGGCAATAACTATAGCGCTGCGGCAAGAAAGAGTTTTAAAGCACGACACAGTTGTGATACTGCAAATGATAAATTAACACCAAGATATTGGGCCTGCAAAAATCTATGGGCAGGACCGGGTGGTTCAACAACAAGCAATCCAAGTAATCGAAGAGGTAAATACTAAATGAAAAGAGTTGGTATGGGCAGAAAAGTTTCAAAAGTATAAGATAATTTTGTTTAACTTTGTGAAAAAATAAAATCAAATGGGAAAGACTAAAGGAATGGGTGATGTTATTGAAAAGATAACAACAGCAACAGGAATTAAAAAAGTAGTAGATACTGTTTCAAAAGCAACAGGTAAAGATTGTGGATGTGCTAAAAGAAAAGAAGCACTAAACAATCCTAACCTACTTGTAAATAAAATGTTTAACAATAAAAAATAAAATATGCCAAATTTAAAACTTCAGGTAAGTAGAGCATTAAGTGTTATACCTTCAAGTAATACAAATATCCCAATGCCTAATGAGGTTGTTCCATTTAGTTCAATAACAGGGGCACTTACTACAAATAAACTTATAGACTCAACAAAGAATTTTTCTTCAGTTGGAGCTAACAAATTAAATGTACAAGTTGGAGATATTGTATATAACTTCAGCTCATCACCACAATCTGCAGCAAAAGTTGTAAAAGTAGATAGTGCTACACAGTTAACTTTAAATGCAGATATATTTACAGTAGTAGGGAGTTCTTACACATTATATTCAGGTACAAATATTGCAGGCTCAATTGAGCCATGTGTATTATATATTGGTATAGGAGGAGATTTAGATATTATTACTGCAGGTGGGGAACAGGTAACACTTCTTAATGTTCCTTCAGGAACATTTCTTCCAATTCAAGTAACAAAAGTTAGGCCGTTCGGTTCTGCTGATAATATTATAGCCCTTTGGTAAACCATGCAGATAGGCATAAACATAGCTGTAAAGGGAGCACGAACATCAGGTCCACCACCTAACCCTATTAACACGGTTGCACCTGTAATATCAGGTAATACAACTATAGGTTCTACTCTCACTCTTACAAGTGTAGGCTCATATACAGGTGCAGCCCCAATTACATACACCTATCAATGGTATAGAGGAGTAACAGAGATTATAGGGCAAACATCTACAACTTATATTACTCAGTCAGCAGATGTAGGGTTACAGGTGATTTGTCAAGTACAGGCAAGTAATGCCTATGGTTCAGCTTTTGCGTCTAGCAATTATATTATACCTGTTGCACTATTCACTACTACATGGACTACTACAGCTCCAAATCAAACTATTACCTTACCTTATGTACCTACAGGAATTTACTCAGGAACTATTAATTGGGGGGATAGCACGACAAGTGTTAATGATGGTACTGTAACTACTCACACCTACGCAACATCAGGAACTTATACTGTAGTAATAAATGGAAATTGTGATGGGTGGAATTTTAACCAAATAGGTGGAAGTGGATTTATTACATCAGTAGAATGGTGGGGACAGTTGAAATTAACAGCAGGAGGTACATATAACTTAGGAGGTTATTTTGGAAACTGTTCTAACTTAGACCTATCTACAGTATCTGATGTCCTTGATTTAACAGGAGTAACTAGTATGGCTCAAATGTTTATAAATTGCACATCCCTCACGACCATCAGTAGAATTAATGAATTGGATACAGCAGCAGTTACTAATATGGGTGACATGTTTAATGGTTGTACTTCATTCAATCAATCATTATCGTTTAATACAGCAGCAGTTACTGATATGATTAGTATGTTTAATTCTTGCCAATCATTCAATCAATCATTATCATTTAACACAGCAGCAGTTACTGAGATGAATTATATGTTTAGTAATTGTACTTCATTTAATCAACCACTAAGTTTCAATACTTCAGCAGTTAATGATATGAGTTATATGTTTAGTGGTTGTACTTCATTCAATCAATCATTAAGTTTTGACACAGCAGCAGTTCAATATATGAATAGTATGTTTAGTGGTTGCACTGCATTTAATCAACCCTTAAGTTTTAACACAGCAGCAGTTGTTAGTATGTTTGAGATGTTTGGTAGTTGCTCAGCATTCAATCAACCCTTATCATTTAACACTTCAGCAGTTACTAATATGGGTGATATGTTTACTTTTTGCTCATCATTCAATCAACCCTTAAGTTTTAACACAGCAGCAGTTACTGAGATGAGTTATATGTTTAATGAAGCAACAGTATTTAATCAACCATTATCATTTAACACAGCAGCAGTCCAATATATGAATGGGATGTTTTATGGAGCAACAGCATTCAATCAAAATATAGGAGGGTGGAATGTATCAAGCCTTACTACTGCAGGGGATTTTATGGCTACCAAAACACCTGCAACATTCTCAACAGCTAACTTAGATGCTATCTATAATGGTTGGAGTACAACAGCAGGAATAATATTTGGGGTAGATATATCTTTTGGAAGTGCTCAATATACAGCAGCAGGAGCATCAGCTAGAGCAACATTAACCACAACTTATTCTTGGTTTATAATTGATGGAGGAGACAATTTAGTTACTAGCATTGTTGATTCTTTTGAGGCAAGAGTATTAGCTGATGGAGGTGTGTTCGAGGCTGAACCTTGTATACTAGCTCAATTAACACTTTTAAATAATATATAATGAGTTTATTAACAGATGCAAGTTTAATTGTAACACCCAACGCTTATAAGGCAAGCAAGTTATATTCTGTTATTCCAAACACAGTTTTGGGCGATATGAATATTGTAAGAGCAACAACAGCTACAAGGGTAAATAGTGCAGGACTTATAGAAAGTGTTGCGATCAATGTTCCACGTTTAGATTATACATTAGGTAGTTGTCCAAGTATATTGGTAGAGCCGCAGAAAACTAATTCATTAACTTATTCGAATCAGTTTGATAATGGTATTTGGACAAAAAACTCAGTAATCGTTACTGCAAATGCTGCGATTTCTCCCGAAGGCTATGCAAATGCTAAAAAACTTATTTCTACTGCAGTAAGCGGATTTCATAGTTTGACGCAACTTACTTCAAAATCTGCTCTCACGCCTTACACCTTTTCCTTTTTTGCAAAGGCGGATGAAATAGGCTTTTGTATACCGAATTTTAGTAACACGTTTAGCGGAACACAACTTCTCGCACAGGTAAACTTAACAAATGGTGCGGTAGCTCTTGTTAGTGCAGGTTTAAGTGCATCTACCCAAAACTATGGTAATGGATGGTTTCGAGTTATTTTAACTGCAACCTCTCAAAATAACACTTTAGATTTTATGGTAACAATTAACACAACCGATGCTGCAGGAAACGCAAACCATACGGGGAACGGAACGAGCGGAATCCTAATCTACGGTGCTCAATTAGAAATCGGCTCATCCCCAACATCCTATATTCCAACAATAGCAGCTATAGCAACTCGTAATGCTGATGTAATTAGTAAGACAGGAATAAGTAGTTTGATAGGTCCAACAGAGGGTACAATATATGCAGAAATTAATAATACTTTGATGACATATTCTGCAACAGGTTATGTTATGAGAATATTTGCAGATGCTAACAATGAAGTATGGATAAGGAAAGAATCAGGTTCAAATAAATATACTGCAAAATGGAGAGCTAATAGTGTAGATGTTTATACTCAATCAAATATATCTGTTTTAAATGGGAATAATAAGATTGCTATTGCATACAAAACAGGTAATTCAGCTGTATACTTAAATGGTACGCAAATAGGAACAAGTGCAAGTACAGGAGCTTTTGCTGTAGCACCAAGTCAAATTGGTATAGGCTCTTCAAGTACTGCTGATTTTTTTAATGATAGAATTGAATTAGCAACTGTATTCCCTACAAGATTAACTAATGCACAATTAGCAACCTTAACAACTCTATAATATGATAGGAATATATAAAATTACTTCTCCTTCTAATAGAATATATATAGGACAATCTATAAGATTAGAAGAAAGATTATTAGAATATACAAAACAAAAAAATTGTGATAGACAACCAAAATTATTTAATTCTTTTATAAAATATGGTATAGAAAATCATAAAATTGAAATATTAGAAGAATGTACTATTTTAGATTTAAATTGTCGTGAAAGATATTGGCAAGATTTTTATAGTGTTATTATAAATGGACTTAATTGTATATTAACTAAAACAACAGATAAAAAATCAGTTTTTTCTATATCTGTTAGGGAAAAAATGAGTATTGCTAGAAAAGGTAAAAAACAAAGTGATGAACATATAAATAAAAGAGTTAATTCAAAAAAAGGTTATATTCATTCAGATGAAACAAAAAATAAAATATCTTTAAAACGAAGCAAAATATTGTTAGATTTAAATACAGGTATATTTTATGACAGCATATTAATTGCTAGTAAAACTTTTAATATAAATTTAAGCACATTAAAAGGTATGTTATCAGGAAGATTTAAAAATAAAACAAACTTAATTTATGCATAATGAGATATCACATCTACAAACTCAAATACACAACTAAAGCAGATGCTGAAAAAAACCTTAAAGAAAAAGGCGTTTATGTAGAGACTGAAGAAGGTCTAACATACGGCACGGGCATACAAGCAGTAGTTGATATAGGTAAAATTATTACTACTGATGGCACTTATGATGAGGAAGGTAATGAGCTTACTCCTCCTATCTATGCTGATGGCTACCATTACGATGTGATGTGTGAGCAAGACATAGATTTTGGAAGTAACTCAATAGAAGTAAACAACCCAAAACACGTTTTTTTAGGACATAATTAAGAATATGAAAACAAATATTTTAGCATCACTTTATTTTATATCGGGTTTTTTAACTTCTATGTTTATGATGTTTCAAGGACAAAAAAATTACATTGTTTTGGGCGGTATAACATTATTTTTTTATTTAACTTTTACCTTAACTCAAGCTATTGAAGAATTAGACTCATGAAAACACAACTATCCCTACTATTAATATCTATACAACAAGAACTATTGACAATTGTATCTATATGTTTTGCATTCTTTATACCAATAAGTGGTATACTTATAATGATTGGAGTGCTAATATCTATTGATACTTTTACAGGTATTTGGAAGGCTAATAAATTAGAAGAAAAAATAACTAGCAGAAAACTATCATCTATTATAAGTAAGTTGGCACTGTATGAAATTACAGTTATTATGTTCTTTTTAATAGACCAATTCATACTAAATGATATCATCCTTACGTTCTTTAGTGTACCATTCATGCTCACTAAAGTAGTGGCATTGGTATTGGCAAGTATTGAGGTAATGTCTATTAATGAGAACTACAAAGTAGTAAAAGGGATAGACCTATGGCAGTCAATGAAGTTGTTGTTTGCAAGAGCAAAGGACATCAAAGACGACATAAATAAAATTAAATGACAACACAACAAGCAACAAAAAAATACGGTACAGCTAATATCACAGGTGCAGGTTACTTAGTGAAAATTAAACTACCATATCCTATGAGAATAGCTTGGGACTTAGACAGCTCGGTAAATTCTATGATGTGTCATAAACTAGTGGCTGATAATTTCACATCTGTATTCAATGAACTACTATCTACCTATGGATACGATAAGATTAAGGAGTTAGGAATAGACTTATTTGGTGGTTGTTTTAACTACAGGAAGATGAGGGGAGGTACAGCACTATCCATGCACTCATGGGGTATTGCAATAGACTTAGATCCTGCTAGAAACTTACTTAAGGAGTCATCTAAGACTGCTAGATTTGCAAGACCTGAATACAAGCCAATGATAGATATTTTTTACAAGCATGGATTTATATCTTTGGGTCGTGAAAAGAATTTTGATTGGATGCACTTTGAAATAAAAAACTGATGGCAAAAATAAAACTAGAAATAACAAAAAAGGTTAAACCTAAAGTTAAGCGTACAAACGTACACGCAAAAAGCAAAACTTCTAAATTGAAGTCAAGTAAAAATTATAAGAAAACTTATTCAAGACAAGGAAAATGAGAAATGATTTAGCAGGAACAAAGACAGGAAAGTCAAAGACAGCAAAGTATTATCAAGAACATCCTGAAGCAAGAAAAAAGAAGGTGAAGTATGATATGAAGTATCATGACACTGAAGAGCGTAGAAAATACCGAAGAGACTTAGAGCGCATTAATAGAAAAAATGGTACAAGTGGCAACCACGATGGTATAGACAATGCGCATGTTTCTAAAAAGAAAACAGTTCCTCAATCGCAATCTAAAAACAGAAGTGATAAATCAAATAATTTCTTTAAAAAATAAAACATGTTTAAAATATTATTATTATTATTTGTGTTGTATAGTTGTTCTGCACAGTACCATTTAAACAAAGCAATTAAGAAAGGCTATACATGTGAGCAAACAGGAGATACTATTCGTATAACGACGTTAGATTCCATCCCTGTTATCATAAATGATACAATAGTGTGGGAAAAATTCATCACTACTAAAGATACCATTATTAAATACAATACTGTCTATGTCCCTAAGACTAGGCAGGAGAAGAGAATAGAGTACAAGTTAAAGGTTAAAACTATATACAAAGATAGGATAGTTGAGAAGGCTCAAGCTAAGGCAGAAGGCAAAAAAAATCAACCAAAAAAGAATTTATTTTGGATTGGAGTTTTAGTGGGAGTATTAATTTCATTGCTTTGGAAAATATTTGTTAAAAAAGTATTACATTTGTAACTAACTTAAATTAAATAAAATGAAAGACAATAATATTCAAGACATTATTTTTGCAACAGAAGAAGAATTAAAAAACATTAGAGAAATGAATTCTGATTTTTCTAAGGCAAAAATGAATCTCGGTGATTTAGAATTGCAGAAGCAAAGCTTAATAAAATACATAGACAGTATTAAGGATGTATTTTCAAAACACGAAAAGATACTAATGGAAAAATACGGCGAAGATGCTGTAATAAACATTGAGACAGGAGAGATAACTAAAAAACAATAAAGCAAAATGGGAAAAATAAGTACATATTCAGTTTTATCAACACCTACAGCAACAGATAAGTTAATTGGTACTGATGTAACTCCAAATAATGAAACTAAAAATTTCTTAATTAGCGATATATTAAGTCTTGCACCATCAACATTAAATCTATACAAAGGTTCTTTCTACGATAATTTTACTCAAACTTTAACAGGAGGAGCAAACGTAGCAGTGCCTGTTAGACTTAATTCAACAGATACATCTGCTACTAATGGAATTTCTGTTGTAACTGATGGAACTAACTTGACAAGAATTACCGTAGCTAATACAGGTGTTTATAATTTATTATTTTCAGCTCAGTTAGCAAACTCGGGAGGCTCAGCACAGACAGTAGATTTTTGGTTGCGTAAAAATGGTGCGACTGCAGCATTCAACGTTGCTGATACAACAGGAAAAGTTCAGCTTCAATCAAATTCAAGTTTTGTTATGGCTGCTTGGAATTATTTTATTGCACTAAATGCAGGTGATTATATTTATCTTATGTGGACTGCTACCTCTACTAACATTACAATGATAACTAGTCCGGCAACTGCAGTTCATCCTATAAGTCCAAGTATTATTGTTACATTAAATCAAGTTTAATGGAAATAAGAAAAATTTCTGTTGGTCCTGACTATAAAGGGGGAGCAATGCATTACATAGTAGGGCAAAAAGTTTTAGGTGACACATATGAAATACATCTAATTAAACTTGAAGACTTTACTCAATCTATAAAAATATTCATCATAAACGAATTAAATGAGATTCTTTTATGGAAAGAATTTACACAAACTATTCCAATCTCTATTGAATACAATATATTTTATTAATGAAATCCCCATTTTATTTTATTGTTGAATCTTTAATAAATAAGAGGTACAACAATACAAAAACCATCAGTGGACTAGAAATTATTACAAGTACATCTGAGGAAGACTATATATCTTCAAATAGATTTGCTAAGGTAATAGAAGTTCCATTAGGTTATAAAGGTCCAATATCTTCAGGCGACACATTGCTTGTTCATCATAATGTATTTAAGTACTATTATGACATGAAGGGAAATCAAAAAAGCGGAAAGAGTTTTTTTAAAGACGACAAGTTCTTTATTGAACCCGACCAATTCTATATGTATAAAAAAGATGACACATGGTATTCTTACGACAAGTATTGTTTTGTTAAGCCAATAGATGCTATTGACTCTTATATAAAGAAACCATTTAGTGATGAACCTTTAATGGGTGAGATGCTATATCCAAATGATTATTTAATTAGTAAAGGAATAAACAAGGGAGATACAGTATGTTTTTCTCCCGACAGCGAATATGAGTTTACTATTGACGATGTAAAAATGTACAGGATAATAGACAATCAAATAACAATGAAATTAAATTAATATGCATTTATTAACTTTAGACAATGTAATTAAAAATCCAAATAAATACCTTGAGCAAATAAAGAACAATGAGTTTAGGGATATTGAGGATGCAGGAGAAAATAAATTTAAGAATATTCAATTCAGAAATCCTGATGACGAGTTTGCAAAGTATATGCTTTCAGCTTTTCCGGGATATGCAGTTAATTGGAACTTTGTTAGAAAGTCACCATTAAATCAAGAAGAACCCAATTTCATACATACAGATGAAATGATGGGAGATATAACTTGTATATTGTACTTGAATAAAGAGAAGCCAAATGAAGACGGCACTACAATATATGATGAAGATAAAAACCCATTGTTTGTGTTGTATTCTAAGTTTAATAGAATGATTGCTTTTAGTTCGGAATCTCCACACTCAAGGAATATATTAGAGAACTTTGGAGATGAAGAATCAGCTAGATTAATTCAGGTTATATTCTTAAAACAAATATAATGGACACAAAAGAAATAAAACTAAAAATTATTGCAGCAGGTCACAAGGCTGTTGAGCAGTTAATAAAAGTCGCAGAAGAAAATATTATTAAAAAAGATTCTGATGATGAGTTGGCTGCAGATAGATTAAAGAATGCTGCTATGACAAAAAAGTTAGCAATATTTGATGCCTTTGAGATACTAAATAGAATAGAACTAGAAAGAGAAAGTCTTGAGCATTTAGAAAAGGGAATAAGTAAAACAGATACTAAACAAGGGTTTGCGGAAAGACGTTCAAAATAACTTATATAGTATACAAAAAGATTTTGTATCACCATCTATACTGTCCAATAAAAATAGGGCAAGGTCTTGGATATATGGCTATGATGATAAGTACGACATAGTTGTTATATCTAAAAATGGACAGGTAGGTCAAATAGTAAATATATCAGGGTTAAATATAGGACTCCCTCCTGTTCCCGAGAAGGTATATAAAAGAAGCGATAAAAAATCTGAACAGTATTGGCAGAGAGAAGACTTACCAAGAGAGCTGTCAAAGATACAATCAATTTTCCATTGGAATGAAATGCCGTCACAATTTAAAGATAGATTGGTAGATTACATTGAGAATGAATTTGACTATAGAGAGCGTGGATTTTGGTTTATGAATAATGGAGAGCCAACGTATATTACAGGTTCTCATTATATGTACTTACAATGGGCAAGTATTGACGTTGGATATCCTGACTTTCGAGAAGCAAATAGAATATATTGGATTTATTGGGAAGCGTGTCGTGCTGACAATAGGTCGTTTGGAATGATATACCTAAAGATAAGACGTTCAGGATTTTCTTTTATGGCATCTTCTGAATGTATTAATATTGGAACTCTTGCAAGAGATTCAAGGGTTGGAATACTATCTAAAACAGGAGCGGATGCTAAGAAAATGTTTACAGACAAAGTTGTTCCAATTAATAGTAGACTTCCATTTTTCTTTAAGCCTATTATGGATGGTATGGACAAACCAAAAACTGAGTTGTCTTTCCGTATACCTGCATCAAAGATTACAAAAAAGAACATGTATAATTCTGAGGAAGATACAATTGAGGGGTTAGATACATCAATAGATTGGAAGAATACAGAAGATAACTCTTATGACGGAGAAAAGCTATTGTTCTTAGCTCATGACGAGAGTGGAAAATGGCTACGACCAAACAACATTAAAGAAAATTGGCGAGTAACTAAAACTTGTCTTAGATTGGGTTCTAAGATTATTGGTAAGTGCATGATGGGTTCAACCTCAAATGCTTTATCAAAAGGTGGTAGTAACTTTAAAGATATCTATGAAGATTCTTCGGTACTACATAGAAATGCAAATGGGCAAACTAAAAGTGGACTATACTCATTGTTTATTCCTATGGAATGGAATATGGAAGGATTCATTGACTTATATGGCATGCCTGTATTTAATGCTCCTGAAGAACCAATAATAGGAGTAGATAAGATATTAATAAAGAATGGTGCTATTGACTATTGGGAGGCGGAAGTTGATTCGTTAAAGGGTGATGCTGATGCATTAAATGAATTTTACCGTCAGTTTCCAAGAACAGAATCACATGCTTTCAGAGATGAAAGTAAACAATCGATATTTAATCTAACAAAGATATATCAGCAAATTGATTACAATGATTCAACGATAAGGGAACACCATACCACTCGTGGTAGCTTTCATTGGAGAGATGGTATACAAGATTCAAAAGTTATATGGACACCTGATTCAAGGGGTAGATTTTCCGTGAGTTGGATTCCAAATAAATCAATACAGAATAATGTATATAATAGAAATGGTACTTCTCATCCCGGCAATGAACATATAGGGTCATTTGGATGTGACTCATATGACATATCTGCTGTAGTAGGTGGTAGAGGTTCAAACGGTTCTTTACATGGCATGACAAAATTCCATATGGATGAAGCTCCTGTAAATGAATTTTTTTTAGAGTATATTGCAAGACCGCAAACTGCGGAGATATTTTTTGAGGAAGTACTAATGGCTTGTATTTTTTACGGTATGCCTATACTAATAGAAAACAATAAGCCAAGGCTACTATATCATTTTAAAAATAGAGGATATAGAGGATTTTGTTTAAACAGACCTGATAAGTTGTATAATAAGTTGTCTAAGACAGAACGCGAACTTGGTGGTATACCAAACTCATCTGAAGATGTAAAGCAATCACACGCGTCTGCTATTGAATCATATATAGAGAAGTTTATAGGAATGGACTTAGCAGGAAACTACAGGGATTCAGATGAAATAGGTACAATGCCTTTTACAAGAACATTAGAGGATTGGGCTAAATTTGATATAAACGATAGAACTAAGTTTGACGCTTCAATTAGCTCGGGATTAGCTATAATGGCTAATCAAAAACATATATATATACCGGAGAAAAAAGAATCAAAAATTAGCATTAACTTTGCAAGATATAGTAATGATGGAAATATAAGTCAATTAATTGAATGAAAGATACGATAATAGACATAACATCTGCTTCATTCCCAAGTCAGTTAGCAACAGACAGCGAAAAAGCAACAGAAAAATTTGGCCTTCAAGTTGGACAAGCTATTCAATATGAATGGTTTAGAAAGGATGGCGGGTCTTGTAGATTTTATAATCAATGGAGAGATTTCCATAGACTCAGATTGTATGCTCGTGGAGAACAGTCTATTGCAAAATACAAAAATGAATTAGCAATTGATGGTGACTTATCTTACCTAAATTTAGATTGGACACCTGTTCCTATTCTTCCAAAGTTTGTAGATATTGTAGTTAATGGTATGTCAGATAGACTGTTTAAAGTTAAGGCATATTCTCAAGACGCAATGTCGCAACAAAAAAGAAGTAGATTTCAAGACATGGTTGAAGGACAAATGGTAGCAAAAGCTCCACTTGAAATGATTCAACAAAAAACAGGAGTTAATCCATTCATTATGCCTCCTGAAGATTTACCTAAATCAGACGAGGAGTTAATGCTTTATATGCAGTTAAATTACAAGCCTGCTATTGAGATTGCTGAAGAAGAAGCTATTAATACAATCTTTGATGAAAACCATTACCAAGACACTAGAAAAAGAATAGACTATGACTTGACGGTAATAGGTATTGGTATAGCAAAACACGAATTTCTTTTAGGCTCAGGTGTATGTGTTTCATATGTAGACCCTGCTAATGTTGTTTATAGTTATACTGAGTCGCCAACTTTTGATGATTGTTTTTATTGGGGTGAAATTAAAACACTTCCAATTACAGAATTATTAAAAATTAAACCTTCATTAAAAAAAGAAGAGTTAGAGAAAATATCTAAAAGCAGTCAAGGTTGGTATGACTATTATAATGTATCTCAATTTTATGAGAACAGTTTATTTTCTCAAGATACTTGTACGCTACTTTATTTTAATTATAAAACAACAAAGAAAGTAGTATATAAAAAGAAATTACTTGAAGGTGGTGGTTCAAGAGTTATTGAAAAAGATGACACATTTAATCCTCCTATTGAAATGATGGAGGAAAACAATTTTGTTAAAATTGAAAAGACCATTGATGTTTGGTATGATGGTGTAATGGTAATGGGAACAAACATTATCCTTAAGTGGGAAATGGCTCAAAATATGGTCCGCCCTAAATCATCATCTCAACATGCACTACCAAATTACGTTGCTAATGCTCCAAGAATGTATAAGGGTAACATAGAGTCTTTAGTTAGACGAATGATACCATTTACTGACTTAATACAAATAACGCACTTAAAACTACAACAAGTAATTGCAAGAGTTGTCCCTGATGGTGTTTTTATTGACGCTGACGGATTAAATGAAGTAGACTTGGGTACAGGTGCTGCATACAACCCTGAAGATGCATTAAGATTGTATTTTCAAACAGGTAGTGTTATTGGAAGAAGTTATACTCAAGAGGGTGACTTTAACAATGCAAAAGTTCCTATTACTCAATTAACTTCAAATTCAGGGTTAAGTAAAACCCAAATGTTAATATCTAATTACAACCATTACATGGACATGATTAGGTCTGTAACAGGATTGAATGAGGCAAGAGATGGAAGTACGCCTGACCCTAATTCATTAGTAGGAGTTCAAAAACTAGCAGCATTAAATTCAAATACAGCAACAAGACATATACTTGAAGGTGGTCTATATATCTATAGAAGTTTAGCAGAAGCATTAACTTATAGAGTAGGAGATATATTAGAGTATGCTGATTTCAAAGATGATTTTGCAAATAAAATTGGAAAATATAATGTATCAATATTAAATGATATTTCCGATTTGTATATTTATGACTTTGGAATTTTTATTGAAGTATCTCCTGATGAAGAACAAAAAGCACAGCTTGAAGCAAACATACAAATGGCTTTATCTAAGGGTGATATAAATCTTGAAGATGCTATTGATATTCGAGAGTTGAGAAATCTCAAGCTTGCAAATCAATTGTTGAAGATGAAGAGAAGTCAAAAGCAAGATAGGGAAGACCAAAATAAAATGCAGATGCAAGCAATGCAAGCGCAACAACAATTGAAGTCTCAAGAAATGGCAATGCAAACTGCTATTCAAAAAATACAAATGGAATCTGATGCTAAGTTAAAATTAAAGCAAGCAGAGGTTCAATTTACTATTCAGCAATTAACAGCAGAAGCTCAACTCAAAAAAGAATTGATGGCAGTAGAGTTTGACTACAATATGCAATTAGGTGGCTTACAGCAAAACAACTTGAAGACTAGAGAGAATGAGAGAGAAGATGCTAAAGCAAAAAGAATAAGCCAACAAAATACTGAACAATCAAAATTAATAAATCAAAGAAAGAACAATCTATCTCCTATAGACTTCCAAAACAGTGAAGATGATTTAGACGGATTCAATGTTCCTCAAAGTAGACCTATGACTTTTGAGTCAAATGAAGATAGTTTAGATGGGTTTGATATGGGGGAATTTTCACCTCGTTAAAATATTAATTTTTTTTGTATAACTTTGTAAAAAATAAAATCAAATAAAATGGAAATGAAAGTTAGATTACTAGACGGAGCAGAAGAAAAAAGTGTTGCTCAAATAGAAGAAGAATTACTTGCAAGGCACGAAGAATCATTATCGACAAATAATAATTTTGAGCCACAAGAGCAAGAACAAGAGCAGGAATTTGAACCTGAAGATGAATTAAGCGAAGAAAGAGTTCTTTCATATATTGGGAAAAGATATAATAAAGAAATTAATTCATTTGATGAATTAATGGCTGAAAGAAATATCACAGAAGAAATTCCTTCCGATGTTGCTGCTTATATGAAATATAAGAAGGACACAGGAAGAGGGTTTGAAGATTACATAAAGTTAAATAAGGATTTTGACAATATGGATTCTGATGACCTATTAAAAGAATATCTACATTCTACAAATTCAGATTTGGATTCAGATGATATAGATGCATTAATGGAAGATTATTATTTCGATGAAGATTTAGATGATGATTCTTTTATTAAGAAAACAAAGATTGCAAAGAAAAAGGCTATTGGAGAAGCTAAGAAATACTTCAATCAACAGAAAGAACAATACTCTACACCCCTTGAGTCAAGAGGTTTAGATGTTCCCGATGAAGAAAAGGAAGTATTTGAAGCATACAAACAATACACAAAAGAAGCAGCGACTATTGAGGAATCAAACAAGCGTAAGCGAGAATGGTTCGACCAAAAGACAAATGAAGTTTTTAACGATGATTTCAAAGGTTTTGATTTCAACATAAACGACAAGAAATTTTCATTTTCTCCCGGTAATCTAAGCGAGATTAAAAAAAATCATTCAACGCCACAAAACTTTATAAATAAGTTTTTAGATGAGAATGGTTTAATGAAAGACGCAGAGGGATATCATAAATCGTTAGCTATGGCAATGAACCCTGAAAAGTTTGCTAAGTTCTTTTATGAACAAGGACAAGCTGATGCAACGGATGATGTTACGCGTAAGATAAAAAACATAAACATGTCTGAACGTAAAGTATCTGAAGCAGGTTCAAGAGCCGAAGGCGTACAGGTCAAGTCTCTAAGCCCTGACTCCGGAAACGGACTAAAAATTAGAAGTATGAAAAGAATATAAAAACTAAAACAAAAAAAAATGGCAATTTTAAATACACCAACTTTTGGTCTTACTCCTAGTTCGGAGCAAGTTCCATTATCAACAAACTACATTACTAACTTCAACTTCTTAACTCAGTATCTTCCTGATACTTATGAGAAAGAATTTGAGCGTTATGGTAATCGTACAGTATCTTCATTCTTGCGTATGGTAGGAGCAGAGATGCCGTCAAACTCAGATTTAATTAAATGGGCAGAGCAAGGTCGTTTACACACTAAATATACAAGTTGTGTTGTAACTGCTGCTGCTGCTGCTACTCAGTCTGTATACACTATTACAGATGCTACAATTACTTCAGGAAACACTATTGCAATTCGTTTAGGTCAAACAGTTATGATTTATGATAATGCTACGGGATTATCAAATAAAGGAATCGTTATTGTTGCACCTGCAGGAGCAGGTCCTACTTATACTATTACAGTAGCTTATTATGAGCAAGGTGGTCAAGCATTTGCTGCAGGTTCAACTTGTTCTATTTGGGTATATGGTTCAGAATTCAAAAAAGGAACTGCAGGAATGACAGGTTCTTTGGAAGCTGAAGATACTATCTTTCAAAATTCACCAATTATCATCAAAGATAAGTATGCAGTAAATGGTTCAGACATGGCTCAAATTGGTTGGGTTGAAGTAACTACTGAGAATGGCGCTTCAGGATACCTTTGGTACTTAAAGTCAGAGCATGAAACTCGTTTACGTTTTGAGGACTATCTTGAAACAGCAATGGTAGAAGCAGTTCCTGCGGGTGCGGCTTCAGGTGTTGCACTACAAACAACATATACTTCAGCCGGTAATAAAGGTTCTGATGGTGTTTTCTATGTAGTAAATACTCGTGGAAATGTATGGGGTGGTGGTAATCCAACAACCCTTTCTGATTGGGACACTGTTATCTCTCGTTTAGATAAGCAAGGTGCTATTGAAGAAAACGTACTATTTGTTAATCGTGACTTTGGATTTGACATTGACGATATGTTAGCAGCACAAAACTCTTATGGAGCAGGTGGTACTTCTTATGGTCTATTTGACAATGACAAAGATATGGCGTTAAACTTAGGCTTTACAGGATTCCGAAGAGGTTATGATTTCTACAAGACTGATTGGAAATACTTAAATGACCCAACAATGCGTGGTTCTATGCCTACAGGTGCAACTGCATCAGGGAACATTACAGGACTTTTAGTTCCTGCAGGTTCAACTAATGTATATGACCAAGTTATGGGTAAAAATGCAAAGCGACCTTTCTTACATGTTAGATATCGTGCTTCTGAAGCAGAAGATAGAAAATATAAGACTTGGATTACAGGTTCAGCCGGAGGTGCTCAAACTAGTGACTTAGATGCAATGGAAGTTAACTTCTTATCTGAGCGTGCTGTTTGTACTTTAGGTGCGAATAACTTTGTATTATTCCGTTACGGAGCATAATAACAAATGATTAAATCAAGAGAGGGACATCAGTGTCCCTCTCTATTTTTTAGTAACAACTTAAATTAAATAAAATGAAAACAAACACAACATCAGTAGATAAGACCTACAAATTAAAAAGCGATGCAACGCCAATATCTTTTACGTTGCCATCTAGAAACACATCTAGATACCCACTTCTTTATTTTGATGAAGAACAAAACATTAACAGACCTTTGCGATATGCAAGAAATCAAAAATCACCATTTGAAGATGAGCAAGACGGAAATTTTCTTCTTGAACCAATAATCTTTGATGATGGGTTTTTAACTGTTCCACGAACAAATCCTGTATTACAACAATTCCTACATTATCATCCATTAAATGGAAATGCTTTTGTAGAAGTAAACAAAACAGTTGATGCCGCAAAAGAAGTTGAAGATTTAAACTTTGAAGTAGACGCATTAATTGAAGCAAGACAATTAAGCATTGAACAACTTGAAGTAGTAAGTAGAGTAATGTTTCAAAAAGATGTTACAACCGTATCAACTGCAGAGTTGCGTAGAGATGTATTAATATATGCTAAAAAAGAACCTAAATCATTTTTAGAAATACTTAATGACCCTTTACTTAAATTACAATCAAATGTGCAATTATTTTTTGCTCATAATTTATTGCAATTTAGAAATGGACAAAGAGAAGTATGGTTTAATACAAAGAGCAATAAGAAAAAGATGATGAGTATACCATTTGGTGAAGACCCATATGAAACAGTTGCTTTATTCTTGAAGTCAGATGAAGGTATTGAGGTTTTAAAGTTCTTAGAAATAAGTCTAAAATAATTACTATATTTACACTTTATTAACCATTTAAACTTTTTAAACAATGGAAAAATTTTTAAGTATCCCTGCAGCAGCAGGAAATCAATTAGTATCTGCTACAAATATAGTATCAGTTTTTGCGGGAACAGCGGCTACACCATCAGCTACATCAACAGTAACTACAATTCTTTATCAAGGAGGTAAGGTAGTTACATTAACAACAGCTACGGGTCAAGTTGCATCTAATATGCGTAACGCTATTCAAGATGCAATAACCCTTGCGTTACAAACGTCTTGGACTAATGTTGTTTATGTAGTTCCTACATTACCTATTGCTATAACAACTATTGCAGCTGCTTAATAGCAATTAATTTAAAAACAAAGAGGCACTTTAATAGAGTGCCTTTTTTTTTATTATCTTTGTAGTATGATAAACTCTGTAAGGAATACTGTAATTGCTATTTTAAATAAAAATAACTACGGATATATTTCTCCATCTGATTTTAATTTGTATGCACAACAAGCACAATTAGAATTATTTATGAAATATTTTTCTGATTATAATTCAATTATAAACAAGGAAAATGCTAGAGGGTCAGGAACAGATTATGCCGATTTTGGGAAATCTTTTGCTGAACAAATGGAGGAGTTTATAGTAACAAATTCATTGACAAACACATCAGTAACTACTGCTTTATCAAATACATATTACTTACCATCTTTAACAACTACAGGAGATGAATATTATATGATAAATAAAGTATTATGTTATTCTAAGATACTGACAAGTGGTGTAAATACATCTGTTGTTGCATCGCAATTAATAGATTCATTAGCTAATTTTTCTTTAGCAGGAGTTTCAGTTGGAGATATTGTAACTAATACCTCAGTTGCCCCAATGACAACAGCTACAGTAACATCTGTAAGTGCTACAGTATTAGGGCTTTCTGCAAATATATTTACATTAGTGCCTGAGTCTTATAGAATTGTTGATGCTTCAGTTCAAAATGAAGCAGAAAAAGTTTCAGCAGGAAAGATAACATTATTAAATATGTCACCTATAACGTCACCATCTGTTAACTACCCTGCATATACTCAAACAGTTGACTTAATAACTTTTTATCCATCAAGTATTATAAACTTACCATTGCAAGTTGAAGCAACTTACTTTAGATATCCTAAAGTGCCTAAGTGGACATTTACTTTAATAGGCAATGAACCTGTTTTTAATCAATCACAACCTGATTATCAAGACTTTGAAATAGGAATGCAAAATGAAACTTCATTGGTTGTTAAGATACTTCAATATTGTGGTATATCAATTAGAGAAACATTAGTTGCTCAATTTGGAAAGCAAGAAGAGATGGAGAACAATGCACAAATACCATAATATATAAAACATGGCGTATATATCACAGTATGAATATTATGAGAATAATGGAAATAATCCCGAGGACTTAAATTGGGGCTCTTACCAATATGTTAGTTTGGCTGATATAGTAACTAACTTTCTTTTAATGTATTCAGGAAATCATTCTTTGGTAAACAACGAAGAAAGATATAAGATATTGTTCCACGCAAAACGTGCAGTTCAAGAACTAAACTACGATGCATTTAAAGAAATAAAAATATTAGAATTAAATGTTCCAAATACATTAAGATATATCTTACCTTCTGACTATGTTAATTGGGTAAGAATATCTGTATATGAAAATGGTCTACTAAGGCCATTAAGTGAAAACATTCAAACGCTTTCATCAAAAGCATACCTTCAAGACAACCTTTCAAATATATTATTTGACCAAGACGGCAATGCTCTTTCTCCTCAATACTCTAGTATAGATTTTGATAGAATTACAGGGACAAAGAAGTCAATATACTTAAACCAAGCAAGCCAATTTAATGGGCAATTGGGGTATAATGTAGATGGGTATTGGTATTTTGATTATACCATAGGTGCAAGGTTTGGTTTAAATACAGAAACGGCAAATGCCAATCCTACATTTACAATAGATAAAAAATCAGGAGTTATTAATTTTGACTCAGGAATGTCTGAGAGGTTATGTATTCTTGAATATGTTTCTGACGGAATGGAAGGTGGAGATAATTCTTTGATTACTATAAATAAACTATTTGAGGCGTATGTCTATGCTTCTATAAAGTATGAAATTCTAAATTCAAAGTTTGGTGTTCAAGAGTATATTATTCAAAGAGCTAAAAAAGATAAGCAGGCATTGTTAAGAAATGCAAAAATAAGAATAAGCAATATTCATCCCGGTAGACTTTTAATGAATCTAAGGGGATTAGATAAAATGTTAAAATAATATGCCAAAGTTTACTAGAAATTTTACTGCAGGTAAGATGAACAAAACTTTCGATGAGAGAGTTGTTCCTAATGGCGAGTATATTGATGCGATGAATATCAGAATGGGTTCGACAGAAAATTCTGAATTTGGAGTTATTGAAAATACAAAAGGAAATATTTCACTTACAACTTTAAAGTTTCAAGGTACACTATTAAGTGTAGACGCTAGGTGTATTGGTGCATATGAGGATGGTTCAATAGAAACTATTTATTGGTTTGTACATGACCCTAGTTTTCCATTAGGCAACACAGGTAAACTTGACTTAGTCGTTTCATTCAATACAAATACATTTTCTTTAACGTATCATGTTATTACCATAGACAATGGTGGTGGTGTAGATACAACATTAAATTTTGACCCTCAGTATTTAATTACAGGAGTAAATAAAATAGAAGACTTATTATTTTTTACGGATAACTATAATGCTCCAAGGTCAATAAATGTAAATAGAAACTATGCTATCCCTTCAGGTGCTCCGCTTATTGATGCGGGAAGCACAACAGGACAAGCACTACTTGAGGAGTCATTACTTGTAATTAAAAAACCACCTTTAGAATCTCCAACTATACAGTTAATAAATACCGCAGGAGAACAAAACTTTTTAGAAGAGAGGTTTATATCATTTGCTTATAGATATTTATATGCCGATGGTCAATACTCAGCTACATCCCAATGGTCTGACATTGCTTTTTCACCAAATGGATTTGAATTAACTATTGAAGCATATTTGAACGAGGGAATGATAAATGCATTCAATGCTTGTGAAGTAACTTATTATACAGGAAACTCTCTTGTTTTAGGTATAGACTTATTATTTAAGCAATCAGAAAGCAATATAATAAAAATAATTGAGAAACAAAATAAGGCAGACTTAGGTATTCCAAATAATTCATTTAAAACTTTAACGTTTGATAATAGTAAAATCTTTACTGTTTTACCTGAAGCAGAATTATTAAGATTATATGACAATGTTCCAAGATTTGCTCAAGCTCAAACGCTTATGGGCAATAGATTGATGTATGGAAACTATGTTGAAGGATATGACTTAGTATCTACTAATGGACAACCATTGCAGCTTACATATGTAGCAACTTTAATGCAAGATGAAATAGGTTCAGAAACTTTAACTTCAACTGCTGAAAATTCTGTTTATACTATAGATGGAAATCATCCTGTGCCTCTATCTATTTTAAGAATAGATTTCGCTTCTTTAGCTTCGCCAACTTATGAGTCAAATTTAATAGCGGGAGCTACAATACAAGTTAAATTAGAATTTACAAACGATAGTTATACAGGAGGAGCACCTACAACACAAACAGGAAATACATTTATTTCATCAACATTCACTCTTGCTTCAGATTATTTAAGTCCATTTGATTTATCTCAAAGTGTTGAATTTCAGGATTGGGTAGGAACGCTTACAAATATACTTCCTGTATATGACCCAATTCCTTCAAATTTTACTTCTTGTGATGGAAGTACATTTACAGATATTTTTAATTGTAATATACCTGCAAATCAAGCTAGTGGATGGCAAAAAAGAGCTTCAGGAATTAATGCTATAAACGAACCTATAGCAATAGTAACAACTATTACATCTCCTTCAGACCCTTTTATTGACTTACAATTAGTTGCAATGCAATATGAAGATATAAACAATCTCGGAACTTATGCATATGAATATTATAGCATAGTAAGCAGTATTGTTACATTTAATAAACTTGGAAATGCAAGAAGCCTACATAGCAATAGAGGGTATGAGATAGGAATTGTTTATATGGATGACTTTTTACGTTCATCAACAGCTCTTGTTTCAGTTGAAAATACTGTTTACACTCCTTGTTCATCATCACTAAATAAAAACTCAATACAGGTAAATATACCTGTATCACAAGTTGCTCCATATTGGGCTACAAGATATAAATTTGTAATAAAACCTGATCAAGAAGGATATCAAACAGTATACTCAACTCTTGTGGTTCAAGACGTAGATTTAATTTGGTTTTTACTTGAAGGTGAAAATATGCAAAAAGTTGAGGTTGGCGATAGACTTATTGTAAAAAAAGATTCAAGTGGAGCAACTGAAAGTTGTATATATACAACTGTTTTAGAAAAAATAGCAAAGGCAAAATCGACTACATATCCTATTGCCGGAGTGTATATGCGCTTGGAAGCAGGCAACTTTGATTCACAGGTTAGTCCTATTCCAATTTATACTGCCACAGACAGCCAATATTCCACGACAAAAGTTAGTTGGTCAGACCCTGCTTTTCCTGTTCCTCCTGCAGCAATGTACACAGACCTTGATGTTCCTATTGGTTCAGTAATAAAGATTATGCTATATACTTATATTGGAGCAGGTTCTTTTTCAGGATGTAAAAAAAGAGAAGTAAATGCTGCTCAATCTTCTGTTTCTTTTACTGCTACTCAATCTTATGTTAGTTTAGAAGCTTGGTTTCAAGCAAATCAAACAGCTATTATGGCTTCGTTAGATGGCTTACAAGATGTGCAAATGTCTGTAACATTTAATGGCTTTTATAATGTATCTGATGCTACTATGTCTAGTACTGTAACAAGTGGAGTTTCTAGAGATAATATGAAGTTATATATAAATCGCGACCCTGCTAATAATTTGTTGAAATTTTGGATGTCGGGCACAAAAGCTTGTCCAACTGATTCTAACGAACCTAGTACACAACTAAAATTTTCATTACAAAGAACTGCAATAGAGCCTGATTTTATATTTGAAACACTTCCAATAGATGCTTTGCCCGATGTGTTTTTTGAAAATAATTTGTCATTTGCTATAAATCCTATTACAGGAGAACACGATGGAAATGTACAAAACCAAGACTTTGCTTTAGGTCAAGATGCAATTATAGACACAGGTTTCTTTAATTGTTTTTCTTTTGGAAATGGAGTTGAAAGTTATAAGGTTAGAGATTCAATAGTAGGAAGAGAATTTAATCTTGGAGAAAGAGTAACGTCTGTTTCTGCTCAGGATTATAAGGAAGCACATAGATTTTCGGATATAACATATAGTGGTATATATAATACTGAATCCAACTTAAATAAATTAAATGAGTTTAATTTAGGACTTTTAAATTATAAATATTTAGAGTCTTCTTTTGGATATATATATGTTTTAGATGGCAGAGAAACAGATGTCTTATGTCTTCAAGAAGATAAGATATCATATGTGTTAGCAGGAAAGAATTTATTGTCAGATGCAGGAGCAGGTAGAGCATTAACTGCAGTTCCTGAAGTATTAGGAACTCAAATTGCAAGAACTGAAAAATATGGAATAAGCCATAACCCTGAAAGTTATGTTCAATGGGGTGCTGATAGATATTTTACTGACACAAAGAAAGGTGCTGTAATTCATATTCAAGGAGATTCAATGCAAAGCGACCAACTAAGAGTGGTATCTGAATTTGGAATGAGAACTTGGTTTAGAGATGAATTTATCAATGCTCAAACTACACAGAAACTTGGCGGTTATGACCCATATATGAATGAGTATGTACTAACAAGTAATGACATACAAGTACCAAGTGTTATAGAATGTATTGGATGTGGTCAAATAAATTCATTTAATATAGACAATACAGGTAAGCCTGAAAGAGTAATAAGTTATTGTATAAAATTAAATAATTGCATTGCAGATGGAAATATTGTATTGCAAACAGGTTTTGTACAAATAGGAGGAGTTACTGTAGATGTAACTTATGATGGGACTACAACTACATCAGGTTTTATAGATACAGGTCAAACTATTAATATTCCTTATTCAGTAAATAATCCTCTTGTACTTGAATTACAAATTGTTATAACAATTACCGCAGGTGCAAACCTTACTTTTGATATTGACAATCAATGTCAAGATTGTAATGAAATATTTTTAGTTGAAGTAGTAATTACTGACGGTTCAAATGCGGGAATGTTTATACATAATCAATATAATTATACTGACACTACAATACCATATTCATCGCCATTGCAAAGCAATCAAGTTACTTTTGCTTTCCCAAGTTCTAATCCTCTTGTGTCATACTATAACATTGACGCAGGTTTTTGGGGTCAAGGAAGTTTTCCATATCCCGGAGTAGATACAAATATATATACAAATAAAATAGGCTTTGATGACTTTGTTTTTACAGACCCTCCTAATAAATTCTTATATCATACAAGTAATACATATTATCAAAATAATCAAATAGATATTACAACACTTTTATCTGTTGCTACAAATATAACTCCACTTACACAACCAAACTTGACTCAATGGAAAGGAACTTTTACTACTCCTGCCTTACAGAATTTCTTATATTTAATTTGGGATTTAAGACAAAGTACGGCTGTAGAGTTATGTTTTAGTGAAGATGATTGTACAACTGCTTGTACAGATTGTTATACTCCTCCTCCTTGTAATTGTGGTTCTTGGCTTGTTGTAAATAATAATGCTCGAACATGGAGTAATATTTTATATATTGATTGTGATGGAAACACTGCTCAAATTGGAGATTTACCTGCTACTTATGGATATGATTTCCCTGCTTATGGAGCGGTTTTTATATGTGCTAGAGATTTCCCTGAAGATTTTAGAGAGCCATCTTTTACTTATATCTATTTAGGATGTTATTGTTGTAGCAATCAATGTGTAAATTTTGAAGTTGTAAGCACTTCTGCTGCTACTATTGAGTTTTTAGGTTTAGTAAATTGTGAAGCAACTACTCCTTCATCTGTTATATTTAATCCTATGAGTACAAGAAGTCTTTGTGTAAATGATTACTTAAATTTAGGATACTTTACTATACCACAAGGAATTGCAGATGTTGAATTATTAGACTTTCAATTTCAAGAATGTGGATGTACAGGAATTTGCTGTTCTACTTATTATTTTTATTCAGTAAGCACACAATTAATTTCTTATATAGATTGCGATGGAAATTTAGTAGAAGATGTAACAGTTAAAAATAATTCAGGACTATTTGTTTGTCTTTCAGAGATAGTTGACTCAGGAACATGTCTTGTTACTCAATTAAATGAGTGTCAATGTTGTGTATCAAGTTGCTATACTATTCTTGCAACAAATAATTCTGCTAGTACCATAAATGTAACTGCCCTTCCTACCACTTGTTTTGGTTCGCCTACAAATATTAGTGCAGGTGGTTCAAAGTTAATTTGCGTTGGTGAGGGAACAAATTTAACTTATAGTGGAGGTGACGCTGCAGACTTAGCTATGGAATTTTCTGAATGTGATTGTCCACCACTTTAAAAAATAAAAATTATGCCTGCTTCAACTTATTATTTAGATTCTACAGACCTTGCAACAGCATCATATATATATAGTGATATTACTATGACAGCACCTGCCGCTACAGGATATTATTCTGATGGTGTTATTTGTAGATATTGGCATTTATATGCACTTCCTGACCTTTGGATATTAGACCCTGCAACTTATTGTAATAATTAGATATGAGCTTTAAAACACTTACATATAGCCCTGCCGTTCAAGGATGGCCTTCATTCTACTCTTACAATCCTGATTGGATGATAGGAATGAATAACTATTTCTATTCTTTTAAGGGTGGTAATTTATATAGACACAGCTCAAACACTGCAAGAAATACATTTTACCAACAATGGTGTGAACAAAATATCCCTGAATTAAATCCTTTTTCTCCAACAACACTTAAGAGTGTTATAAATGACTTGCCTCTTGAGAACAAGTTATTTAAGACAATGGACTTAGTGGGCGATGCTCCTTGGTCTGCAACAATGACAACAGACTTACAATATACAGGGTTTATAGGTCAAAGTGACTTTGAAGAAAAAGAAGCCACTTGGTTTGCGTTTGTAAGGAATAGTGGAACTACTCCAATGTCTGCGCCTGAATATCCTTTAAGGAGTGTTAATGGAATAGGAAATAGTACAAGTGTTACTTTTACTGCAACTACAGCACAAATTAACTTTTCAATAAATCCTCTTATTGCTATAGGAAGTATAATAAGTGTTGGAGATATTGTTTACTTTTCATCATCCGCTACAGGAGCAGGGATTGTAACAAGTGTTGTTCAAGACTATGTTGCAGGACTTAACTATATTGTTATAGACACCACACCTGTTTGGACTACTATTATACCTTCGCAAACAGAATACTTTTTATTTAATAAAAACTCTATCGCAGAATCTCACGGAGTATTGGGTCATTATTGTTTATTTGAATTATCAAATAACTATGCTACCAAAGTAGAATTATTTGCTACTGAAAGCGAGTTAATGAAAAGTTTCCCTTAATTTTTTATATCTTTGTAGTTAAATGGACTTTAACATTAGACCACTTAATAGCAATGATTACGACAACATTCTTCTTGGATGGTGGGAAGATTGGGGATGGGTAGCTCCTCCAAAAGATTTCTTACCTCAAAATGGAGAAGGTGGTATCATCATTTTAGATGGCGATGTTCCTATTTGTGCAGGATTTTTATATGCGTCAAACTCAAATCTTTGTTGGGTTGATTGGATTATTTCAAATAAACAATATAGAAAAAAACCACACAGGACAGAGGCGATAAGATTATTGTTAAAAAATTTAACAACGATGGCTACTAACTTAGGGTTTAAATATTCATATGCACTTATAAAACATAGACCACTCATTGAGAAGTATGAGGAGCTTGGATATGTTAAGGGTGATAATTACCAAGTAGAAATGATAAAAAAATTATAATATGGCAGCATTAACATCAATAGCAGCAGGAGTAGGTATAGCAGCAACAGGTGCTAGCACTGCAATGTCTTTTACTCAAGCAAACAAACAAAAAAAACTTCAATCACAAGCAGAAGCAGAAGCAGATAAAGCAATGGCAGCAGCTCGTGGAAGACTTGATGTAAACTATATGGAGGCATTGTCAGTTCAAAAAGAACCTTACGAACTACAAAGAGAAGCGATGATTTCTCAAGGCACACAGGCTACAGATGCTGCACAAGAATCTGAAAGAGGAGCGGCAGCAGGAGCAGGCAGAGTTCAAATGGCTCAGAATGAAGCGCAAGGAGCGATAAGAACAGAGATGGGTAAAGAACTTACTGAGATTGAAAGATTAAAAGTTGCGGAAGAGTCTAGATTAAGAGATTTACAAACACAATTAGATTTAGGTGAAGTTGAAGGTGCACAAATGGCAGCAAGAAATGCTCAAGAAATGGCAGCTCAAGCAACAGCTCAAGGATGGGAAGGAGTTACAAGTGCGGCAACACAGGTTGCTAATTTAGTTCCTTTGTATGCAAAATCAGGTGGTGGTAATAAATCTCAAACAGAACAAGGGCTTGCTAAAAATGCTGTTATAGGTTCAAACGGAAAACAATTAACAGGAACAGGTTCAAATATTCAATGGAATCCTACAGGAACAGGTATGCCTACATTAAACCAAAATCAACAACCAATAAACATACTTGGAAATCAGATGCAAAGCAATCCTGTAACTTCTTTCTATCCTGATTTTCAGGTAAATCCTTTTCAACCTTAATATATGGCAACATTTTATAAATACCAAGAACGTGACCTTGACAGTCAAGTAAATTACGCTGACATTGGTCTTGGTATATCAAATTTAGTTACAGACCAACTTGCTACAAGAAAGGCAAAAAAGGAAGCGTATGACGACCAAGTAAGAGCATTCAATCAATATTTAGATGAACATCCCGTAGGTGATGATGTGAATATGACTGAATTTACAGCAGACTATGCATCTCAGATGCAACAACAAATACTTGCTAATCAAAGAGCATTTAAAAATGGTAGGATATCTGAAAGAGATAATGTTGTTTTTATGCAAAACGTTCAGAATGGAACAAAAACAATGTTTGATTTGAGTACAGATTATCAAGCAGAGTATGCAGATAAAATGGCAAGGATGAAATCTAATGACCCTGCTAATAAGTCTCAATACCTTGAGTCTTTTTTAGTTCAAGATGCAGAGGGATATGGAAACTTTAAAAATGCAAAGCCAATTATAGACCCTAAAACAGGATTGGTATTGATGAGTGTAAAACAAAAAGATGGCACATATCAAACCGTTTCAGCGTCAAATTTACAAACAAGAATAAAAGCCAAGTATGATTACTTTGATACTGATGCAGCAGCAACAAGTGTTGAAGCAGGAATTGGTGAAGAGATTACTAGTGCATTAATAGCGGCAAGTCGTCAAAGAGGTGGGTCAATTACTGAGATAGAAGATAAAGAATTAAAAAAAGGTTTTTATGGTGCTCTTGATAAGCAATTAAGCTCTTTATTAGTTCAACCATTAAATGTGTCTTCAATACTTACAAATACTTTAAATGAAGATTATGATTATACTTTTTCAAGAGAAGAAGCTGATAAAGACCCAAAGAAAATATTGTTAATAACAGAACCCGGTGGTAGTGGAACTCCTATGCCTGACTTTAATACTAAATATGGTAAGGAGCAAAAAGAAAAAGCTCTTGAGTATTTAAGACAACAAGTAATTCAAAAGATAGATAGAAAAGTAGGGCAACAGGAGATAGGTAAATATCAAGATGCTCCTCAACAACAAGAATGGCAATATCTTGCATCTCGTGGCGGTAGAGATGAAAAAGAATATAAAACAACTATGACTAATAATCTTGCTAAATTATATGGTGGAACTGAAGCAGAAATAAAAGCTGTAACTCCTTATCTACGAGATTATGATAAAACTATTAAAAGTGTATCAAGAAAAAATGGAGTATTAGTTATTGAGCGGTATGATGTAAATAAAGATGGTGTTATTCTTAAAAATAAAGTTTCTTCAAAGGACTATCCATTTAAAACAAAAACCGAGGTAAATGGTGAAATTGTATATAAACCAATCCCTTTTAACGATTGGTTACAAGGTGCAGCATTAGGTTTAGCAGGAATAAGTGATGTTAATGATGCAATTAATTCTACAAGTCAAAACTACAAAACATTTAAAGATTATGCGGATAAAAATAAAAAAGGGGAGATTATATCAAAAGAATTTAGAAGCGATGTTATTCAAGAAAAGCAAGATGGTGGTACATCAAGTACAGGAAAAGGTTCAACAGCAGCAGCAGGAATATAATAAAAACTAAGGTTTATGAATGACGAATATTTAAAAAAATTATACGCTTACATTGGTTCTCAAGACTCAGAATATCATAGTAGAACTACTTATGATGATTTTAAAAGTAAAATGGGCAGTGAGGACTATTCAAATAAAGTTCATAGCTACGTTAAAGGTATAGACTCTGAGTTTCGTTCTTTAGAAGACTTCAATTCTATGATTAAAAAAAAAAGTTCAAATTGGGGTTCAACTTTGGGAAGTGGTTCATCGGCATCTCAGAAATCTGAAAGAAAAGCTACTAAAGAGATAGCTAAAACAAAGGATTTAAGAAACGTAGCTGATAAAGGCTCTGAGATATTTACAGGGTATCCCGGCAAAGAAAAAAATCAATACGAGTTTAGCAATGGGAATTGGTATGAATTAAATCCTGAAGTAGAAAAAACAATAAAAAAATCTAAAGAATCATATGTGCCTGTTGGTGGAACTTACGAAAACAGAAGATATGGCGGCGGAATGTTTATTAATCCATCAGGAGAAGGTCAAGATATTGCAACACCCGGGACTTCAAAAAATTCTTTAGATGCAATTAAAAATGTACCTAAAAAAAGAATTATTGAAGATGATGCTCGGATAAAAGCATTAAACAAACAGTTTGGTAAGAATGCATCTTTAGATGCAGATTATGAAACTTTTGGTGATTACGATAATAGCCCTGAAAAAAAGGATAATAAATATAGAATAAAAAACAATTCTTGGGAACGATTAGTGCCCGGGGCAACAGAATGGTCGTTAATATCAAATGAAGGCTCTATAAGCGCTCTAAATAGACGATACGGCAAGAATATAGATGCGAAGAAAACCATTGTAGTTAAGCCAAAGGAAATAGACCCTTTCTTAAAAGTAAATTCAAATTTCCTTGCTCAATCTGAAGAGTCCGCTCAACAAATGCTTGAGAAGAATTTTAAAGGTATGGGCTTTACTTTTGAACAAATAGGTGCAGGAGATTATATAAAAGTAACTCCTAACAATGGAGTTCCATCTCAGACATTCTCATTTAATAATGTTGGCAATTCTACTCGTGGAGCATTTTCAAGTCCTACAGGAATGGGTATAGGCAACAGTAATTCAAAAGAGTTAGAAAAGAATGCAGACCAAGCCGTTAAGCTACAATCATATTTAAGACTTAATGCTTCTGCTGAAAATGAAGATGACTTAAGTGCTGTAAATAGAATTAAAAATAATACTTCAAGTAAAAAAGAATTTAATTTAGACATTAAAAGTGCTATAGAAAATAATAAATATTATGACTCTGAAGACTATAAAAATGCATTCAAAGAATTAACCTTTCAACAAAAAAGAGAGGAGATAAAAAGAAGGCGAAGTGAAAATGCAAATCTTTCTACTACTGCAGGAACAGGTTTAGCAGGAAAATTAGCAACAGCTATTTTTGGAGAAGACGAGAGGTATTATGAAAATGCAAATACTTTAAAGAAATTTGAAAATAAATTAAATAATAGTGAAGAGTATAAATTATTTCTTTCAGAACAAAAGAAATACGATGCGCAAAAAGGAGAAAAATATGATAAATTATATGATGAATATATCATTGCAACAAGAAGTGGCGACAAAGAAGCAATAAAAACGGCAAAAGCAAAAATAGAAGGAGGATATAGTAAAGACCTTATTGGAGATAATTTAAATCATATGACGGGCACTCAATATGACTTGCAACGTGATATTAATAATTTTAATAAAAGAAAAGAAAAATTACAATTAGATGCTAAAAATGGAAATCTAACTGAAGAACAATATAATGATGCAGTAGAAAGTCTTAGTTCAGAAGCTCAAAGATTAGATGTTGCTGCAAAAAATGTTGCTGCAACTCAAAAGAGAATGAATGCCCTTGCAGGAGTATATGTAGCTGAAAAAGCAAAGTCAGGTGGATTTTTTGGAAACTTTACAAATGCATTTGTTGTTGCTATGGATGAAGTGAGAGAACCATTATCATATATAGTTCCTGCTTTAGGAAAAGATTTATCAGGAGAAGAAGAAAAGAAAATAGCAACAGAAGCTCAAATAATAACACCACAACAAAGACAATACTATAAAGATAAAGGATACAATGAACAAGAGATAAAAAATATATTTCTTAATAATGCGCAAAAAAATGCAATTGCTGCTAATAAAAGAGCAATTATAGAAACTTTTGGCTCAGACTTAACTACTGAAGAATCAAAGCAAAATTTAGGATTTGTTGGGCAGTCTTTAGTTGGTGTTGCAGCATCATTACCTTCAATGCTTACAAGAGCAATACCTATTGTAGGGCAAGTGGCAGCATTTGGGTCTATGGCAAATATGTCATACAATGCAATTAATGAAGAGATGCTTAATGATACTGACTTTGAAACAACATCAGAGGCAGACAGAGCTTTAGTTGCTGTGCCATATGCACTTGTTATGGGTTACCTTGAAAACGTTGGTTTAAAAAACATGACGGCAGGAAAATCTGCTATTCTAGGAAAATATATGCTAGGTCAGTTTGCTAAAATTGTTCCAAAAAAATTAGGTAGAGAAGCAGTTGAAAATATAGTAAATAAAGAAGTTAAAAGTTTAGTTGGTAAAGGAGTTTTAAAAGTTGTTAGCGGTGGATTTGCAGAAGCAGAAACAGGTGCTATTCAAACATTAGTTGCTGACATTGGAATAAAAAAAGCATATAATTCTATAAGAGCGGCTTATACCGGAGAAGACTTAAAAGAACTAACAGGAGGCGAAGCATTTGGAACTCCTCAATCTTTTTCAGAAGGTTTAATGGCAGTTGGTGAAGGAGCATTAGCAGAAGCTATCGGTGGTGTAGCTATGTCTACAGTATTGGTGGGTTCTCAAGGATTAATAAATGGTGAGATATCATTATATAATGAAGAGGATTTAAAGTTCTTTAAGGATTTTTCTTCCGACCAAGAGTTTAAAAAACTTATTGTTTCAAATCTAAAGACACAAATGTTAAATGGAACAATGACAAAGGGTGAAGCTCAAAGTGCATTAAATGACATTGATTTGGTTGAAGGTGTTTTTAACTCAATAGATGAGAATATATCTGACGAAGCAAAAATAATAGCTTTTAACCTAATAAATGAAAGAAATAGATTAAAGAAAGAAGTTATAGGCAAAGACCCTGCATTAAGTAAAGAAAAAAATGATAGAATAAAAGACATCAATGATAAATTAGGAACATTGCCATTACAAGTCTTATATGATAATAATATTGAAAGAGCAACTAAATTAGAAAATGCACTTAAACAAAAAGGCGCAGTAATAATAGATGGTGAAAAAATAAATAGAAAAGCAGCGCAAACAGAACTTAACAAAATAAACCAAAAAGTAGAAGACGCCGAGAAAAAGCAAGAAGAAGACGCCATTAAAGCAACTATACCTGAAGAAATATCTTCACTTGAAGATGATGAAGTAAAGGTACTTAATGCAGAAACATTAGAAGAAATTCCTGAGCAATTTAGAGATAGAGCCAAAAAAACAGAAGATAGAGAACTTCCATTTGTAAGAAAAATATTAGGGATACCTATTGGTAAAGAAATAATTAAAACAATAAAAGGAGGTTACACATATACATTAACAGGTAAAGAAGCAAAAGATTATGCCATTCAAGAGCAAGCAGCAGGTGAAGTACCTGTACAGCCAACAACCACAGTTGGCGAAGAAGTGGTCCAAGGAGAACCCACAACAGAATCTCAAGTCCTTACCGAAGAAGGTCAAAAAGTCGAAGAAGAAGTAACTCCTTCTGAGACTACAAAACAGATGACTAGTAATGACTATAAAGTCATTTCTAAAAAAGTATTAGATGACAAAGAATTAAATACTGTTAGAGCTTCATTAAGAGCCTCGTCTCCTGATTCTTTTTCATTAGAGATTTTAGATGCTATAGCTAAGAAAGAAAGCATAGACACAGGTAATGATGAATTAAACCAACAGATTGATGATGCCATAGAAAATGGAATATCAATAGGGACAATAGCTAATTTAATATTAGAAGATGATGTCATTACAGAAGGTAAAGGAATTGATTCAAAAAGAAAAGCTATTGACTACGCTTTAAATATAGGAGGTAAAGGAACTATATTGAAATCAGGTCAACAAGCTATTATCAAAGAAGGTAAAGCCGAAGAAGTAGTATTAACAGAAAAACAAAGAATTGAAGCTGAAATTGCTAAAAAGGAAGCTAAAGCAAAAGGAAAGACACCAAAGTATGCTAGAAATGTTGCGGCATTAATAACCCCTGCTACAACTAGAAATTTTGATTCAACTACAAAAAGAATGCAGAAACTAAGCCTTAAGTATGATGCATTAGTAAAGAAAATGGAGGAATCTAAAGTTGTAACAAATGAAGATGAAAAAGAACTTAAAAAATTAGAAAATCAAATTCTTGGTCAAGTTAAAAAAGAAATAACAGAAGGAATAAGTAAGATAAAAGGAGTTGAAGTTCTATTTAGAGATAATTATAGTGGTGCTTGGGGTGGAGTTGCAGAGCCATCTATGAATATGAGTTTAAAAATAACTGAGGATGCAGATACAGAAGCAATAAGTAGACTCCTTCAAGAATTTGGGGAAAAGTATTCTCAAGATGCAATTATTATTGAAACAACATCAGAATTTAGTGATGATATTATAAATGAAAAGATTAAACCTAAATTTTCTTATTCAGATAATAGAGGTTTCTTGCATTATCCACAAATTTTTTATAAATTTGCATCTACTCCTACTGCTAAACAGTTAGCTGATTTAGGCAAATTATTAAAAGAAAATGGTATAAATGATTATAGTTTTAATAACAATGAACTAAAAGTATCAATTATATCATTTGAAGACAATCAAACCGAAACCCAATTAAAACAAGATTATGAAAAAAGACACGAAAAAATCAAGCAATCAGTCATTAATGCACTCGGACTTACTGAGGATGGCGATGTTGTTTCCACCGAAGTCAGATACAGAAAGTCAAGATACGTTGGCTCAAAAAACGATGGAGACACAAGCACCGAAGAAAGACCGTACGATAGAAGTGACATTTTTAAAGAAGTTAAGGAAGATGTAATTAAAGCCCAAGAAGAAGGGTTAGAATTAGGTTCTATTAGGGATAAGCAAATAGCTTTACAAGAAAAGGGACGTGATTTAAATAGTGCTGAAAAGAGAAGATTAGCTAAATTAACATCAACCGTTCAACCCATTGTTCAAGAAACATTTGAAACCAAAGAAAAGGATTTTGAAGAAGCAAAAAAAGAAGTCGAATCTATTGCTGATAAATCAATAAGAAGACTAAAGGGTTTTGTTTCTAAATTCGCAATAAAAAGACCTACAAGAGCTTCTGTAAAAACATTGAGGTGGTATAGTGCAGACACTGAAAAATTAGGTGATGGCGCAAGGGTAAATATTATTGTTCCCACAGATGAAGAAGCAAATTTAGTTTTTAAAAATATTGATGAAGGAAATAAAAAAGATAGTCAATTAAGAAGAATTAATGAAGCAACTGAATTAGGTTATCCAAAAAGACTTATTGAAATAAGAGCTAAAAATGGAGTTATCTCTGAAGTTCAAGTCATGACCCCTGAAGGGTACTTGGCTAAAGATGGATATAAATTTTTCCCTCCCGAACAACAAGAAGAAGCAAAGCAAAAGTTAGAGGAAACTCAACAAAAATTTGGATGGGCAATACCTGATGGTCTTGGGCATTATTTCTATGAAATAGAACGTGATTTTAATGTAGACAAATCTTTAAGAGAAGAAGCAAAAAGATTAAGTTTAAAATACTACAATGCATTTTTAAATAATGTTAAGTGGGATGAACAACAATTTGCAGATGAAATGTCTGCATTTAAAGACAGAGTTGATTCTGATAAAAAAATAGGTTGGGATGCAGGAAATGAAGGAAAATCTCCTAAATCTTTAGATGCGTTCTTAAATAAAGAAAAAGCCGCGCCTATAGTTAAAGCGGGAGCAACAAAAGCAAGGGGTAAGCAAACTACTACAGCTAAAAAAGAAGCACCAACTAAGTTTTCTTGGAAGAATATTAAGGAGGAAAAAAGTGATGTAATTATATTCATGAAGCAGCTTCAAGTTACTAAGTTAAATGAGTTACAAAAAATTGAAGAGCCAAGCGATGAAGAAATAATTAAAATAAACGAGCTTAAAGCAAAAATAAAATCTGCAAATACAGTATTAAATGCTAGAGAAAGACAAGCTATACCGGAAACAGTGATAGTTGAGAAACCTAAACCTAAATCTGAACCTATAGAAAAAGGTACAAGAGTAAGAGGTGCAAATGAAACAGAGTTTAGTATAGTCATAGATGAAAAGAAAGGAACGGCAAAAGTTAAACTTAAAAAAGTAAAGACTTTCACTCCAAAAAGTGCAACTACTGAAGCTAATCTAACAATACAAACTGATGAGAAAAGAGGAAGGTTTGTTGAAACTAAAAACAAAACAAAAGTATATATTGATGACGTTATAACTCCTGCTAAAGTTGAAACTACCAAGGCAAAGGTCACTTCTAAATCAAAGGTTAAAGCAGAACCTGTAAAAGAAGAAACTGAAGCAGAAAAGATTTCTCGTGGAGCTGAGATGCTTAAAAATATGTCAGAAGATGAGAGAGACATTTTTCTTGAAGATTGGATTGACGGTAATATTCCAAGAGAATCCCTTCCCGGAGGAAATATGGCAAGAAATCTTTATGAAGCAAAAAAATTAGTTCCAAAGCCTACATCTAAACCAAAAAGAACAACAATTGATAATGCGTTTTCATTGAGTATGGACCAAGGTTTTGTTATTAATATTGATGGAGTAGTATATGGATTAAATAAGTATGAAGACCCTGATGCTACATCTGATGCTACAGACAACTATGGCGATCCTAAACAATATGTTTGGGCCTATACAGATATGAGTAAAGGAGATGAAGTTATAGAAACGTGGCACTCCGATATTGATGAATTAATAAATGAAATAAAAAGTTTAAAAGAAGAAGCACCTGCACCTGCAAAAGAATCAACAACGGGAGAAGATACTATATTCAATAATATTGAAGTTATTCAAGAAGAAATAGATGATATAAATAAAGATATAGAAACAGCAAAAGAAAATGCAAGAAAAGTAATTTTACCTATTCGTGAACAAATTAAAGTTTTAAAACAAGCTATAGGAAAAGAGGGTACAATAATGGACCTTGAAGCAGATATTGAAGATGCTGAACTCATCCTTAAAGAAGAGTTATACGGCAAAGAAAATGACACATATAAAGGACTTGTAAGTGATTTAAATAAAAAAGCACAAGAATTACAAGACGAATTTAACAAACTTGGAAGTTTAAAAATAAGTTCTGCTGAAAATAAAAAGAGATTATCAGAATATATTGATGATGCTATTGCTAAACTCAATAGTTTAAACAAATTTACCTACGCAGGTATAGGTGTTGGAACTTCATTAGCAACAATGAAACTTATTTTAAAAGGGATAAATGCATTAGTTAAGGCAGCAGAAAGCATCTCGTTAGATGAAGCCATTGCTAGGATGTACACCAAACACAAAAAAAGACATCCAAAGGTAAAGAGAGAGCAGTTTATTAAAGAAATTAATTATTTCTTGGACACTACATTTGTTAAGCAAAAGACAAATAAACAAGACCTTCAAGATACGCAAGATAGACTTGCTGAATTTAAAGAAGCTGTAAAATTAGCAATATCTTTAGACAGAAAAGAATCTGAAAAATTAAGAATAGAAGCAGAAAGAGTAGTTCGTAAGATGCTAACAGGTAAGGTTGATACATTGGATTCTACTCAAATGAAATCAATTATGCTACGCCTTGCAAAGTTCAATGTGTTGAGCCAAAGGCAATATGATAAGTTTATAGACTATGTTGATAAAATTATTGGTATTGCAGGCTATGATGCCAAAGTAGATAAAGCAAACACAAATAGAAAAAATGCAAAGAAAAATTTACCAAAGCTTGGCGATATCTCATCTGATTTATTAGACCCACTATCACGCTTGTTAAGTATTAATGCAAAGCTAATACCAAGCGATGTATTTGAGTCTTATTCTGAGATAGTTGAGATGTTATCTAAGAGAGATGCAGTCTTAAAATTAAATAAGAGAGATGACTTAAATAAAAGCATAGATAAAATTATTGAAAGTATTGAGTCAAATGAACAGAGAGTATCTGACTTGAAAGAGTTGTATGATAACTTTGAAGATAAGGTTGTAGAAGATAAGGTTGTAAACTATGCAGAAACATTAGATGACATGTTAAAGGTTGGTATTATCAATCAGTCTGAACATAAGTTAATGAAAACCTTTAAGTCAAAGATACAAGGACCAAAGGTTAAAGCAAAAATGACTGAGCAAGAGATTGCTGATGAGAAAGCAGAGTTAATTGATGAGATAAACAATACCACAATAACATTGGATGAGATTGTTGGCGATGAGTTTAGATTAGAAAGAGATTTAGTAAAAAGACTACAAGAGCTTTTAAAGAATAAAAAAACACTTGAAAGTTTAAATAATAAAGATTTAAAAGATTTACTTAGAGTCATTGATAACATAAACAATGGCTTTGTATCAAATGCTACACAGGAGATGGTAGAGAAGTTAAACTTTATAGAAAAAAGTATTCTATTAGAATCATCTATTCCTGAAAATTTTAAGAATATAGCTAAAAAAATAAATCAAACATTAGCAAAACGTGTATCGAAAAGAATTAATGTTGCTCCTTTATTTAATATAGACCAACAATTAGGCGACTTTAAAACTAAAAATATTTTTAATTCTGTATTTAATGAATCTGCTAAAGCACAACAGGGCTATCAATCTGCAATAACATTAATTCAAGATGAGTTAGACAAAATAGAAAGAGGAATTGCAACATCATTTGAAAATGAACCTAATAAGATAATACTATCTAAATTCAAAATGATGGTATATATGATGCAACTTGAATACGATTCAAATCCAAATAATAATCAAGTTCATCAGGCAATGAAAACCTTAGATGAAACCATTAAGTTTGCAAAACGAAATAGTGAGAAAAGTGGTTACAATGACCTCGATATTGCTCAGATGGAATCTATAAAGAAAGAGTTTGAAAAAAATGGTGAAATAGATATAGATAAATTATATAACTCTTTCAATGAAGCTGAAAAAAATGGATTAAAAAAACTTGAGGAAATAAATAATAGAATGACAAAGTTTGCTACATATACAGCAACTGTTATAAATGGTAAAAAAATAGTTCCTTTAAAAAATTATATCTCTTATACTGTAATTAATGAGTCTGATATATTATCAGCAAGTGAAACAACAGACCAAATTAATAACATAAATGCCAACATGGACCCGGGTACTGTTTCTAAGAACTTAGAGGAAAGAGATGGAAAAGTTCACCCTGTATACTTAAACCCTTTCTATGCAACAAATAGCAGTTCAAGGTCGGTACTTTTAAATTACCATATGACAGAGCCTGTGAGAACAGCTAGAAAAACATTAAGAAATGCAAAGACTTTATTAGAAGAAAAGGAAAAAAATACTCTAAAGAAAGAGATGACTTTAGATGAAAAAAAGATTTTTGAAGCAAATATAAAAGACCAATATGATATTCTTAATGCTATAACAGGTGCTTACAATACAGCTACAAAAGATTTGCTTGAATCAAACTTTACTCAATCAACTAAATGGCTAGAATTTCTTAAAAGACAAGGATATAGGGCTATGCTTGCAAGTGGCACAAGAGCTGCTGCTGAACTTTCTTCAAATATTGCTTTTGTTCTATTAAACAATCCAAGAGATATGAAAAGGGGTGTTTCAAAAGAAATAAAAGAAATAGAAGGAGTAGACAGAAAGTCTATTATGACGAATTTAAAATCTAATGTAACATCAAGAGTTCAGCCAACAAGTTTAATAAATAGTCCTTTTGTAGAATTGACAGCTAATGCAAATAGAAGTTCTAAAAGTAAAAACACAAAAACAGAAATAAGAAATGGTGTTAGACAAGCTTGGGATGAAACAGGAAAACAATATGTTGATGTTGTAGCAGGGGTAGCAGATTATTTAATCTCTAAGCCTGACCAAGTAATAATGAGAAGACTTTGGTTTGGTTCTTTTTCTCGTACATTTGAAAAAGAAGTAGGTATTAAACCTGACTTTGATAAAATCATAAAGAATGATGAAGAGTACATGGATAAATACAAAGATGCCTTAGAGAAAGCAACTACTATGGCTGACAAGCAAGTAATATCCGCAGGTTCTAGTATGAACTCTTATATGGGTATATTACAAAATGTAGTAAGACAAGATGATAAAGGTGGAGTTATATTTCTTAAAGAATTTAATAGGTTCATGAATAAATTTACTGTTCAAGAATACTATACCGCTAGAGAAGGTGTTAGGGCGTTAGTAGGAAATGGAACTATATCGCGGGAAGAAGGAATACAAGTTTTAGCTGCTGTTACATTAAGAATGACAATTTATTCTGTGTTTACTAGATTGTTTTCAGAGGGATTATCGGTAGTAGCACGCTCATTAGGCTTTGGAGGTGATGATGATGATGATGATAAAACAACAAAACAAAAAATATCTCAAGGAATTTTGTCATCAATAACAACTTTAGTATTTGGAAGATACTTCGGTAACTTTATTAGAGTAGCGGAAAATGCTTTAATAGAATTAGCAAATGAAGCATATGGTGAAGCAATTGGTCTTAGAGATGGAGAGTATGACCCTTATAGAGATGCTATACAATTTAATCA
>Ga0208223_1000017_pt1 | contig 45087 bp, 38 predicted proteins | sample LakMenE07Oct09ns_FD_150678 | JGI IMG/M metagenome (GOLD analysis project Ga0208223, IMG submission 150678) | Freshwater microbial communities from Lake Mendota, WI - 07OCT2009 deep hole epilimnion ns (SPAdes) | ecosystem: Environmental > Aquatic > Freshwater > Lake > Epilimnion/Euphotic zone ...
CCCGCCTGTAAATCGGCTAGACAAAAACCATCATCAAACACAGGCATGGTTAACCAATGCTGCAATGCGGCATTGATAATCGGCTGCTTATCATTCCAAAGCGCTGATTTAAATTGGTTTTCTATCCATGTTTGTCGTTGCTCGGGATTATTCGCGCTATAAGCAAACCCAGCCCGACCGCATTGCTCCAACAAACCATGCACCAAAATCCCCGGCCCCGAACCGCGCGGTAAATGTTGAACACCGATTTGCGGCAACGCTAAAACTGGACTCAGGGTTTCATCCTCGCTTTCATCGCTAAAGGTACTGTCTTGTGGCAATTCCGGCTCTTCGATAGTGGGCGCTATCACGGTTTTTTCGCTGAGGTTTAAACTGCTATAACTGGCAATCCACCAGTTATCCGCCACTTTTAGCCTCGCTTGTTCGGGCGCATCAAATTGAGTTTGCTGATCATGCGGTTGATAAACCTCATCATTAGCCATCGGTAATGGCACTATTTCAATCTCTGCCGCTTGCTCGCTCAAGGCTTGCAAATAATTGGCTAATTGCCCTGCTTCGGTGTTGGGCTGCCAGCCTAATAAATAGCCCATCGCCGATTTTTCCAACTGACAGCTTTTAGTCAGCCCCTTTTTGACCGGCGCTAAACCCAGCCAACAAGCGTGTTGAGCTCGCGTCATTGCCACATACAGCAAGCGTAAATCTTCTTGTAAACGCTCTTTATCGCTAATCGCTAAATGAGCATCGTCTTTGTTGAGGTCGATGCAAAGATTTTGCTCTGCATCGTGATAACGGTAAAAATCATCGCGCTTAGCCACTTCGCGAAAACTGCAAATAAACGGCAAAAATACCAGCGGATATTCCAAACCTTTGGATTTATGAATGGTGACGATCTTGATTAAATTAGCATCGCTCTCCAGTCGAATAATCGTATCGTCACTGCTTTGCGGTTGATTGCCCGCAATCGCTTCGGCCAAATGACGAATCAAGGCTTGTTCACCTTCCAACTGGGCACTGGCTTGCTGTAATAACTCAGCCAGATGCAGCAAATTAGTTAAACAGCGTTCGCCATGGTTAGCCGTATTGAGTTGAACATGTAGACGATAATCGTTAATCAACTGCCGTAAAGCAGGCAAAATGCCATCTTGTTGCCAGCGTTGCTGATAGTTTAAAAACCGCTCTAGCTCGGCTTCCCAAAGGCTTTCATCAACCACCAAAGTTTGTAACTGTTGATACGACCACGCCAAAGTCGCGGTGCTTAATGCCGCTCGCACCTTGCGCTCATCGCGTGGCTCGGCCAAAGCTTTTAACCAAATCAATAAATCCTGCGCTTCTTGAGTGAGATAAATCGAATCGCGCTCGGATAAATACACGCTGCGCAGTTTTCGCGCTGCTAATGCTTCGCGAATCAATTTCGCTTCTTTATTGCTGCGCACCAGAATCGCTATATCGCCCGGTTGCAAAGGTCTAAACGATTCGTCCTTTACACTTTTAAAACCGGTTTCCGTAGCATTCAGCAAGCCAACAATTTCACTGGCCGCCACTTGCGCCAAAATTTGCCGATAATCCTCAACGCCAATCGGTTCTTGCAAAGCTTGATGCCAAAGCGTCAAAGGCTGGGCTGGTTGACCCTTGATCTGCCAAACTTCTTCACGGCCTTTAGCATCAACATCAATAAACTCAAGCGGATTGTGTTGCTCATCTTGCTTAAATAAAAACGCCCCTTGCGGCTGGTTTTGATCGGCGTTTACAAACAAGCGATTCACCGCTTTCACCAAGCTTTGGCTGGAGCGGTAATTGGTGTTCAGCGTGTAATGCTTGCCCTGCGTCGCTTGATGGGCTTTCAGATAAGTAAAAATATCCGCACCGCGAAACGAATAAATCGCCTGTTTCGGATCACCAATCATGAAACAGCCTAAACCACTATCGGCTTCGGGTGGATAAAGCTTGGCAAAAATCCGGTATTGCACGGGATCGGTATCTTGGAACTCGTCAATCATGGCAATCGGAAACTGCTGACGTATCACCTCGGCCAAACGCTCCCCTTGCGGACTGTATAAAGCGCTTTCCAAGCGGGTCAGCATGTCATCAAAACTCATTTGCGCCAGACGCTGTTTTTCCCAGATATAGCGCTGTTTAACCCATTGCACGGCATGAGCAATCAAAGCGACTTTTAAATTCGGCAATGCAGCTAATTGGCTGGGTAATTCGCTTAAGGCTTGAAAAGCGGGATGTGAAGGCGCGGTTTTTCCATCTTGCACCAGACTGGCTAAACCGTCTGGCGACAAGTTTTTAAAGCCAGTGCCTATATCCAACTCAACTTGTTGAGAATCGTTAGCCCAAGTGCGGATTTTTTCAAACCAGCCAGCGCGATGTTTAACATTGTAGTTTTTGGCCGGTAAGGTTTTGCTGCTGACCGCGTCATCAATCAAATCACGAACTTCATCAACCCATGTCAGCCAAGGCTGTTTTAGCTGGCTTAATTGGCTCTGTTGCTGCTGATTTAATTCCGCGCATAAAGCTTCAATACTGCTGGCATTTGACACTTCGCCTAAAAACTCGCTTTGGCTAATCAATTGACTAATCGCCGCTTGCAAGATGTCGGGGGTTTTAAAGTATTGATAGACCTGCTGCAAACTGTCGCTGTTAGCGGCCAACGGGTAGTAAAAACTGCGCCAATAATCGCGAATTGCTTGATTGAGCAAATCGGCATCATCGGTATTGACTTGCTGACGAAACAAACTACCGCTATCAAAAGCATGTTGTTGCAGCATCCGGTTACACCAACCATGAATGGTGTACACCGCTGATTCATCCATCCAATTCGCTGCTAATTCCAAACGTCTGGCGCAATTTAGCCAGCGCGTGTCATCAAAACTTTGCCGTAAGTTAGTTAAAAACGGATCGGCTTGGTCAGTTTGTTGGCGAAAAAACAAAGCCGCCGAACTTAAACGCTCACGAATCCGGTCGCGTAATTCTTTGGTGGCAGCTTCGGTAAAAGTCACCACCAAAATATCGGCGGGTAATAAATCGCGACCGTTAATTTCGACACCATGACCTAAAATCAAACGCAAATATAAGGCGGCAATGGTGAAGGTTTTTCCGGTCCCAGCGCTGGCTTCGATTAAACGAGTGCCGGATAACGGAAACTCAAGTGGGTTTAAGACTTGGCTCATGCTACAAGCTCCGGCTGAACTTCAATCTGATCAAAGGCCATGCCATACAAGGCTCTGGCTTGTTCGGCAAAGCCATCGGCTAATAAATCGGCAAAATGGGGATAAAAACGCCGTAGATAAGGATCGTAACCGACTTCACCCACTTGCCTGTCACTGCCGTAATAGCTTTGCTGGGCTTTAGTTTCATCGCTGGCTAATAAAGTGAATGCGGTTTTAATCGCCACGGGTAAAGGCGCTTGTAAGCCTTGTAACCAAGCGGCCAAGGTGGTTTCCAAGGCGGTTTGGGCTTGGGTTTGTTCGATGCTTGGAATTTTCAAAATCGCATCCTGACCCACCACAAAACTTTGCAGATTTAAGCCTGCCGCACAAGCTAATAAATGCTGTAACCAAGACAGCATCAGACTTTGATATTTGGGGCTTTTGGCGCTGATTAGTGATTGCGCGGTTAAGCTAATTAAAGCCATCTCGCCAGCTTGGTTTTGGTACAAATCGACCAATTCACCGCTCAGCTGAATGCCGCCTAAGTGCAGATGTAACAGCTTTGGCTGACTGGCTGACCATGTTGTTAATAACGATTGATAATGACCCCAAGCCTTCTCGACGCCGGCACTGATTTCATTAAACGCCAAGCCACCAAAACCTGCCAACGGCAATTGACCTTTGGCGGCTAACACTTGCTGTTGATGCTGGAAAAAATCGGCTAACGGCTCACTAGGATTGGCTTTGAGCTGTTGCAATAAATCATGGTTAAGATCAAATCGTTGCAAGCTATCAAAGCTAAACGGTTCGCTGTCTTCGCTGGTGATGCTGTCGTCAGCAAAATTGAATTTTAAGCTTTGTTGGCAAAAGGTTTTCACCGGTGCTTTTAGAAACGCGGCTAAGGCTTCGATGGACACAGCGCTGGGTAATTCGCTATGAATTGGCGCTATTTGATTTTGGTTCAGGGTTTCGGTTTCAAACCATTCTTTACTGTAAGTAAACAAACGCTGATCGCGGCCCATCTTGATGTAATCCTGACTAAACGGCTGTAAGGGATGTTCAACGGTAATCGCGTCTAGCCATTTGTCATCATGATTTGCCAAACGCCACCCTTGCGCCAAAAAGTCACGCAGCTGACTAACTAAAACCGAAGCCGGTCGTTCCGTGTTATCGCGAATACTGCGCCCTATCCAACTGATATACAGTTGTTCACGAGCTGACAACAAGGCTTCTAAAAACAAATATTGATCATCTTGACGCCGTGAACGATCACCCGGTCGGTAATGACCGCGCTGACTCATCAAATCAAAACTTTGTGGCTGATGCGAACGCGGATAATCGCCGTCGTTCATCCCTAAGATACAGACTAATTTGAACGGAATTGCTCGCATCGGCATTAAGGTACAGAAATTGACTCGCCCACTGAGGAAGCGTTGTTGCAAATTCGGTTCATCGACATGGCTTAACCAAGCTTCACGCACCACTTGAATCGGCAGTTGTTGGTCAGCGCTTAAGCCGCCTTGCTGACAATAGCCCTGCCATTTACTGAGACTTTGGTTCAATAAATCCAAGGTTTTACGTTCCTTGTCGCTGGTGGCGATGAAAAAATCCTCTAACAATTGCTGTAACAGGCTATACCAGCCATCAACGCTGTGCTGCTGACTAAGCTGGTTAAGAGAGTGTTCGAGTTTTTCCTGCAACCAAGCCAAACTACCCAACCATTGTGCGTCCAAACCACCGATTTCGGCATACGGCTCGATGCCATTGAAGGTTTCACCCGCGCCAACCGCATAACCTAGCAACATGCGTTGCAAACCAAATTCCCAAGTATTGGCGGTTAACTCGCTGGGCATATCGACAGTCGCTTGCCGTTGCTGGCGATTTAATCCCCAGCGGATACCGGATTCATTAATCCATTGATGCAATTTCGGCACCGCTGCTTCATCAATCGCAAACTTTTTGCGTAACGCCGGCACTTCCAGTAAAGCCAAACATTCACTGACCGCAAACCGCGATTCCGGCAGTTTCAACAAGGCTTCGACGGCATTTAATAAAGGATTTTGGCCGCGTTGATTTTGATCAGCCAAGCTGAAAGGAATATAGCGTTTGTCATCGGCTTTGATTTGCCCAAACACAGCGTTGATATGCGGCGCATAGCTATTAACATCCGGCACCATCACAATCACATCGCGCGGATGTAGACTCGGATCAGCATTGAAACGCGCTAATAACTGGTCATGGAGAATTTCCACTTCGCGCTGACGGCTGTGGGCGTTGTGAAATTGCAGTGAATTATCAGTTTGATCTAAGAGAATCGGCTCTGCGGGCAAAGGCTCTAAATCTAAAATTGATTGTTGGACTTGTTGCAGCAAACTGCGTTGATCCGGTTTGCCGTAATCTTCAAACAAATCGATCTTGTCATCCGGCCAGCCCCAATTCCGATAAGCACTTTGCTCATCAAACAAATCCAGCAAACGAATGTAATCACGGCCTTGTTTGCCCCAAGCTGCCAACAGTGGATTAGCGTGTTGATGCAAATCATCCAGTGATAAATCAGCTGACATACTGTCTTTATAGGCTTGGCGGCGGCGCTCGGCTTTCAGCAGTTCTTTGTCCTCGATAATATCCGCCCAATAATGCTGACAAGGATTATTGATAAACAACACCACCTGACAAAATTGGGCGATTTTCACCAAAGCTTCCAGCGATTGCTGTGGCAACGATGACAAGCCAAACACCATCACCCGCTTCGGTAATTTCGGCTGAGTGTGATCGACCTTAGCCATAAATTCGGCATGAACCGAAGCACGGCTGGCAAAAGCACTATTGGCATCGCCTAAATCCACCAAAATCGCCCGCCATAACATCGGCTGCCAGCGTTGCGCCTCTGGCAAAGCTTGCGCTGCGCCATGCACATCAGCCAAAACATCATTGCCGTTGGCCCAATCTGCTAACCAATCGGAACGATACACTTGATATTGGTCGAATAAATCCGCTAATTGTTCAGCGAGTTGATGGCGCTTACGACTGCTTTGGTCATCAGCCAAAAACCGCTCCAAATCCTCGAAACCGGTTTGTTTAATTAATTCGGGTAACAAGCGATACAAACGCCAAGTTAAGGCGGCTTTGGCTAAAAGCTGTTCCTTAGGAATCTGATCGCCCAACACCTGCCGATATACTCGCCAAATAAACGCTGAAGGTAATTGGACATCAATGCCCGCAGCGATGCCTAAAGCTTGGTTGTGGGCGATGTTCTGTTTTATCCAATGCCCCATACCGTTGTTGTTGACTAAAAACACATCGTTTTCTAACGGAGGTAAAGGGTGGGTTGATAACCAATACTGAACTACCTCGGCTAGAGATTCCAGTTGGTTGGAGTGGATGACAGCGATGCCGTTGGCCAAATTTGAATCGGTCATAATCAGGGAAAATGGGGCTTAAGTTAGTGATGCGCGGTTCAGGAAGGGGCTGACTATATCGTTAACTTTTATAACAGTCACCGAAAAAAGTAGATTTCTACAGCTAACTAATCATTGCTTTGGTCGGCGTGACAAATTTTGAGCTCAGTGTTTTACTGATGACATAGGGCGCTTAGATTTGATTATGCTGATTAGCGTTTCTCTAATTTGTATCTTTGCGGTGCAAATCAACCAAGTTAAATGGACGATATCAACCATTAAACTTAGTTTTAAGGTTTTTACCCTAGCGAAAGCTAGATGGCTTAGTTTTTGCTTAAAATTATTAGACCTAGATTGTCTACCGACTAACTGTTTTTTTAAGGAATTGGTTTTCAAATGAAGAAATTATTGCTTTCTATATTAGCGGTTATCCTAATTGTTGAAGAATGGCTTTGGGATGCACTTAATAACTTGGCTCACATCTTAGTTAAGCGATTAAGGCTAGATGGTTTTGAACAATGGCTTATGGGTCTAACGCCAAGACAATCAGTGATTGCGTTTGTGATTCCCTTGCTGATTGTGACGCCGATCAATCTATTGGCTTTAGGATTGATTATTCATGGCATGGTTGTGCAAGGTGTTTTGTTAGAATTGTTTGCGAAAATATTCGGCACCTTATTTATTTCAAGGGTGTTTTCACTAACCAAACCACAACTGCTGACTTTTAAGTTTATCAGCTTTATTTATACTGTCATCAGCCAGTGGTTAAGCTGGGCTCATCAAAAAATCATCGAAACACCTATTTACAATCACGCCGTAATTCTAAAGTCGAGTATTCGAAATTATTTTATTCAATTAGTGAAAGGTTAATATAATCTAAGTCATTAGCAATAAAATAAATTTATAGTGCTCCTATATTACAGGGCTGTATCATGTTGAATTTGAATGAATATTTACACTTATCAGCCGGATTAATCTCAGTTGTTAATCCTATTGGCATTATTCCTACCTTTATAACCCTGACCAGCGCTCGGACAAATTATGATAGAAAACGCACTGCGGTGGTTTGTGCCTTGTCTGTCGCTTCGGTTCTTTTGATTGCTATGCTTGCTGGCGAACCTATCCTCAGTTTTTTTGGTATTAGCCTGCCATCATTTAGAGTCGCTGGCGGCATTTTGGTGTTGTTAATGGGGATTTCGATGTTGAGAGCAACCGATGATAGAGCTAGACATACACCTGAAGAGCGTGAAGAATCTTATGAAAAACAATCGGTAGCGGTTGTTCCCTTGGCGATACCACTGCTTAGTGGACCAGGCGCTATTAGTACAACCATAGTTTATGCTCATTTAGAACATTCGCTAACACACTATTTAATGACTGGATTAGTGATTTTGTTAGTATCGAGTATTGTATTAATTACCCTGTTACTAGCGCCTAGGATTTCAACTCTGATGGGAAATACAGGAATGAATGTTGTGACGCGGATTATGGGTTTAATTTTAGCTTCAATTGCAGTCGAGTTTATTGCCAAAGGCTTATTAGTCTTATTTCCGATTTTAAACAGTACCTTGTAAGATCTAAATAATTAACAATCTTGTCTTATAAGTTAATTTACGATCAAAAATTAACATCGCTATTTGATTAGCGCTATATTGCCCATCCTACAACAAACATTCTAAAATTAATAACAAGGAAATTTATGGATCAAACCAGCTTAATTACATTAGGATTTTTTATTGTCATTCTTCTAGGCCTATCAATTCGAGTGGTTAAAGAATATGACAGAGCGGTGGTTTTTTTCTTGGGCAAAGTGACTGGGGTAAGAGGTCCTGGACTGATTATATTAATCCCTATTCTCGAGCAGATGACTGTGGTTACTCTACGCACCATAACTATGAATATTCCATCACAGAAAATCATCACTAAGGACAATGTTTCGATTGATATAGCGGCTGTGGCTTATTACAAAATAGTCGATCCGCAAAAATCGGTGATCGCCATCGAAGATATCACCCACGCCGTTAACCAAATTAGTCAGACAACGGTGCGTAATGTTGTCGGGCAATTTTCGCTTGATCAACTACTTTCAAGAACTGTCGATATTAATCTGCAAATAAAAAATGTCATTGACGGTCATACTGCACCTTGGGGCGCTGAGGTTACGACGGTTGAAATAAAAGACATTACATTGCCAGACAATATGCAACGGGCTATGGCAAAAGAAGCCGAGGCTGAACGGGAACGGCGCGCCAAAATAGTCGCTGCAGAAGGTGAATTTCAAGCGGCGGTAAAATTAGGAGAAGCGGCTGATTTAATCGCTCAGCACCCTGTCGCCCTTCAACTTAGAACCTTACAAACCATGGCTGAAATTGCGACAGAGAAAAATTCGACCATTATTTTTCCTGCCCAATTTATGACAACTGTTCAAGAAGCTATTTCAACCATAAACAAAGATTCGCCGTCTTCATAACCTATTACCATCGAATAATCTTCTGCTTTGACTAGATTAAAAAATAATATTGAAGTTATGTACATTTGGGGAAGCAACTCAGAATTTATATTTTTTATAGTGCTATATTTTTTAACTCTTATCTTCACAAGGAGCATGAAAATGATAGGTACTTATAAACATTTATTAAAAACATTGCCATTATTGATCGCTTTGGGATCGGTTACATCGATGGCCTATGCTGAAGTAACACCCGCGCCAGAGCATCCTGGACAGCATAATGTTGTTGCTAAAACCCCAGAAGAGCACACTACTGCGACAGAGCATCATAAGAAAAAAGCAGAATATCATTCGGGTATGGCAGCGCATCACCATTCGCTGGCTAAGGAATACAAACAAACTAAATATCAAGATTTGACTAAACATCATGAAAATTTAGCTAAACATCATCATGCGCTTGCTAAAGAACATGAAGCGACGGCTAAAACGCACAATGCCCATGCTATTGCAAAGTAATTTCAGGCTGTTGAATGCTTTAAACGCTTAGCTAGGTGTCTTTTAGGTGGTTGACGGTCAGCCACCTTTAGATTTGACCCCACACATTTGAGGCCGCTCTATTGATTTGAAATACAGTTATATCAATCGATAAGCCTTACATAGAGAATGGGCATTGAAAGGCATTCTAAAAATTGCATTCAAATTATTGGTTAATAACAAAAGTGAACGATTACCGCTTGTTGCCCCGTCGGGCTATCCGGTTAAATTAGGTTTAAGCTGTTTGGCAAGATAGCCGCGCCAGCTTTTAGGCTATCCAGATAATCCGCCCAGCTTTGCATCATCCGTCTACGCTCATCAAGATATTGTGCCCTGTTGTAAGCGGCTCTAACTGCATCCCTTGGTGCATGGGCTAGTTGGCGCTCGATTGCATCAGCCGACCATCCTTGCTCGTTTAAAAGTGTTGATGCTATTGTTCGGAACCCATGCAGTCATTACATCCGAATCGTAACCCAGCGATTTAAGCGTGGTTCTGATGGTGTTATCAGACATAGGTCGACCATCACCACGGCTTGAAGGGAAAACGTATTGCTGGTGGCCTGTTAAAGGTTGCATTGCCTCCAGTATGGCTACCGCTTGAGTTGATAGCGGCACAATATGGTGAAAGTCGGTTTTTGTAACGAATGGCCGCCACTCTTTAGCCACCAAATCAACATCAGCCCAAAGCATTTGCCTTATTTCGCCAGGTCTTTGAAACACTAACGGTGACAATCTGAAAGCCATTTGAACTACAAATGTGCCTTGATAGTGTTGAATATCTCGCAGTAATTGACCGACCAACTTAGGATCTATGATTGCCGCTCTATGCTTTACCTTTTGCGCGGGAATCTGCTTAGCTACAGGTTGCGCGGGATTGTAGACGCAAAGGTTATGCACAATGCCATAATCAAATATAGAACTGATTTCACTATGTACTCGATGTGCCGTTTCTAGCTGGGATTTATCAATCAATGGTTTCAATAACGCCAAGATTTCAGACGATTTAACCTCATTAATCAAAATATCACCGATTGAAGGAAATACAAGGCGCTCGATTCGGCTAGTTTTTTTGATATGGGTCTGGGGCTTGGTTAGATGTTCAAGCGATTTTAGCCACTGCTGGGCAACGTCGGTAAAACTGCCTAACACGGGTAAACCTGCTTTTATTCGGTCTGTATTTTGCTGGTCTTGTTGAATCGTTTGTTTTTCAGTTTTGCGAACCTCACTAGGGTCAATACCTTTGGAAATTTGCGCCCTGATTTCCTCGGCTTTGCGCCTAGCAACATCTAAGCTTGTATCGGGATAAACTCCAAAACCAAAACGGTTTTGCTTACCTTTAAACCTATAAATAAAAACCCATCTTTTAACACCGCTTTTTGTTACCAACATCGTTAAACCGCCACCGTCACTAATTGGGTAGTCTTTTTCCTTTGGTTTTGCCGCCCTATAAACAGCGTCTTTATTGATATTAATAGCCATTGTGTGACACCGAAAGTGATACTGAGTGATAACACTTTAATCAGTATCACTCACAGTGTCACTAATTTAACTGGATGTTATAGGTTTTTATTGATTCTCTTTGGGCAATAAAAAACCCGCTAAGCCTTGTAGCTTGCGGGTTTCTGGTCTTTATTGAGCTTCTTAAAACCCCTAATTGGTACCGATGGGCGGATTTGAACCGCCACGACTTGCGTCACCACCCCCTCAAGATGGCGTGTCTACCAATTTCACCACATCGGCTTTATCAGTTTATTTTGCAGCTGGTGCTTCTACTTCTTTGATCACTGGCGCTTCTGGCATTGGCGCTTCAGGAACATCATCAGCTTTAACATTCTCAACAGCCGGTTGGTCCATCAAGTCTGTTTTTTTGCCGTGATAACCGCTTAATGCAGCTAAACCTAAGCTAGTGATAAAAAATAAAGTAGCAAAAATAGCAGTGGTTCTTGATAAGAACGATGCTGCGCCTTGAGCACCAAATACTGATCCAGATGCGCCGCTACCAAAAGCCGCGCCTGCATCGGCACCCTTGCCTTGTTGCATTAATACTAGACCGACAATACCCACACCTAACAGGATGTGGATAACAATAATTACTTGATACAACATATTGATCCTAAAACTAGAATACTAGACTGAATGACAGATTTGCAGGAAGCCTTTTGCATCTAAAGATGCGCCGCCTACTAAACCGCCATCGATGTCTGGCATTGCAAATAACGCTTTGGCATTGTCAGCTTTGACACTACCGCCATATAAAATTTGTACTTTGTCTGCAATTGTTTGGCTTCTAGCAGCAATGCGTTCACGGATGTATTTGTGAACTTCTTGTGCTTGATCATCAGATGCTGTTTTACCAGTACCGATTGCCCAAACGGGTTCGTAAGCGATAACAGCGTTGGCGAATGCTTCAATGCCAGCGGCATCAATTACAGCATCCAATTGCTCATCAACGACTTGGAAAGTTCTATCTTGTTCACGTTCTTCTAAGGTTTCACCTACGCAAAGAACTGGGATGACGTTTTGTTTTTGAGCTTGGCAAAAACGATTTGCAACGGTTTGGTTGGTGTCACCGTAGTAGCTACGTCTTTCTGAGTGACCTACTAAAGCGTATTTCGCACCAATATCCGCCAACATAGCTGCCGATACTTCACCGGTGTATGCACCAGACGCTTGATCAGCAACATTTTGCGCACCTAATGAAATAGGTGAAGATGCTAAAACATCGCGAATACCTGATAAATAGACAAATGGAACACAAACTGCAACTTCTTGTTGAACTTCACCAAGACCTTCTGCCAACGCTTTTGCAAGCTGTTGACCGCCTTGAAGATTGCCGTTCATTTTCCAGTTTCCCATAATCAAAGACTGCCGCATCACTTTCTCCGAGCCAATTAAAGCCAGCTATGATAAACGCTGGCTAGTTTAAGTTCAAGTTAGATTGCCTTTTTGACGTCATTCGCCAATTGTTGGGCGTATTTATTGACATCATCTTCATCAACACCTTCTACCATCACTCTAACCAATGGTTCGGTACCAGAAGCTCTTAGCAATACCCTGCCCTTGTCGCCCAATTTTTTCTCAACGGCGGCAACCGCTTTTTTAATCGCTTCGTTTTCGTTGATATTAACTCTTTTCTCAACTTTGACGTTTATCAGCACTTGCGGATATTTTTTCATCCCTGATTTTAATTCGTTGAGGCTTTTGCCAGTGCGTTGCATTTCAGCCAAAACCTGTAAAGCGGAAACGATGCCGTCACCGGTTGTGGTTTTATCCAAGCAGATAATATGACCCGAACCTTCACCGCCTAACATACCTTGTTTTTCGGCTAATAATTCCATCACATAGCGGTCGCCAACATTGGCTCTGAATAACGGCACACCTAATGCATTTAGCGCGTGCTCCATGCCTAAATTCGACATCAAAGTACCGACCACAGGGCCTGTCAGCTTGCCTTCATCCAAACGCGATTTGGCAATGACATAAATCAGCTCATCACCATCGACAATTTCGCCTTTGTGATCAACCATGATGATTCTGTCACCGTCGCCATCTAAAGCAATACCAACATCAGCGCGGAACTCTAAGACTTTCGCCGCCAAGCTTTCCGGCTTGGTCGCGCCACATTCATCATTAATATTCAGACCATCTGGATCTGCAGCTATCGCTACTACTTCGGCACCGACTTCGGCAAAGACATGCGGTGCAATGTGATAAGTAGCACCATTGGCACAATCAATCACGATCCGCATCCCTCTAAAATCGAGTTGCGGCGGCACAGTGGCTTTACAAAACTCGATATAACGTCCGGCAGCATCGCTGACGCGCTTTACTTTACCTAGCTTGGCCGACTCAACTGTCGTCATCGGCGCGTCAATGTAATGTTCAATTTGATGCTCTAAATCATCCGGCAACTTAGAACCGCTGACAGAAAAGAATTTAATCCCGTTATCGTAATAAGGATTGTGAGATGCACTAATAACGATACCGGCTTTAGCGCGTAGGGTTCGGGTTAAATAAGCAACCCCTGGGGTTGGCATAGGGCCTAGCATTTTGGTATCAACGCCAGCCGCAGAAAGTCCTGCTTCTAAAGCTGATTCAAACATATATCCAGAAATTCGGGTGTCTTTACCAACTAAAACAAAGCCGCCTTCTTTTGCAAAAACCTTACCCGTTGCCCAACCAAGCTTGAGCATGAAATCTGCGGTAATGGGATAGTCCCCTACCTTGCCGCGAATACCGTCTGTACCAAAATATTTTTTTGCCATATTTATCTCTTGTTTCTAATTACCAAAAAAAAGAGAGGCGTTAGCCTCTCTTGGTTTTTTGTGTCTAAATTAACTCTGTTCAGCTGTACCATCAACAGATGCGCTGTGTGTATCTTGACCCCAAGGCTCCGCTTCAACTGGTGTTGATGGCGGTGGCGGGGTTTCATCCCAACCTTTAGGCTCTCTGACCGGTTTTCTATTCATTAAATCATCGATTTGGTATTTATCGATGGTTTCATATTTCATCAAAGCATCTGACATAGCGTGCAGAATATCTGAATTTTCTTTAAGAATTTTTTCAGCTCTTTCATAGTTTCTATCAATGATAGAGCGAATTTCTTCATCGATTGTATGAGAAGTTTCTTCAGCAACTGATTTGTGTTGAGTCACAGAGCGACCTAAGAATACTTCACCTTCTTCTTCGCTATAAGCCAAAGGCCCTAAACGCTGTGATAAGCCCCATTTAGTCACCATATTTCTGGCTAACTCAGTCGCTCTTTCAATATCGTTTGATGCGCCTGTAGACACTTCTTCCCAGCCGAAAATCAATTCTTCGGCAATCCGTCCACCGTACAAACTAGAAATCATACTGTCTAATTTACGTTTGCTGGCACTGTATTGATCACGTTCTGGCAAGAACATGGTGACACCTAAAGCACGACCACGCGGCATGATGCTGACTTTGTAAACTGGGTCATGATCAGGAACAATACGGCCAACGATGGCATGACCTGCTTCATGATAAGCGGTCATTTTTTTCTCTTTTTCATCCATTACCATAGAGCGTCTTTCAGCGCCCATGATCAGCTTGTCCTTGGCTTTTTCTAAGTCAGACATGCTAACCACACGCTTGTTTAGACGAGCAGCAAACAACGCAGCTTCATTCACTAAGTTAGCTAAATCAGCACCTGAAAAACCTGGGGTACCTTGGGCGATGTATTTAACTTTTACGTCATCAGCAGCCGGTACTTTTTTAAGATGAACATTTAGAATTTGCTCACGACCTCTAACATCAGGCACGCCAACCACAACTTGACGATCAAAACGACCTGGTCTTAATAAGGCTTTATCTAATACGTCAGCACGGTTAGTTGCAGCGATGACGATAATACCTTCATGACCTTCAAAGCCATCCATTTCAACCAATAATTGGTTTAAGGTTTGTTCACGTTCATCGTTACCACCGCCTAAACCAGCGCCACGCGAACGACCAACAGCATCAATTTCGTCAATAAAGATAATGCAAGGCGCATGTTTTTTAGCTTGTTCAAACATATCGCGCACCCGAGATGCACCGACACCAACAAACATTTCAACGAAATCAGAACCTGAAATAGTGAAGAAAGGTACTTTGGCTTCGCCAGCAATCGCTCTTGCCAACAAAGTTTTACCGGTACCTGGAGGGCCAACCATCAAAGCGCCGCGTGGCACTTTGCCGCCTAATTTTTGATATTTAGAGGGATCTCTTAAGAAATCGACCATTTCTTCGACTTCTTCTTTGGCTTCATCACAACCTGCAACATCGGCAAACGTGACTTTATTTTGATCTTGCTCCAGCATTCTGGCCTTGCTTTTGCCAAAGCCCATCGCGCCACCGCGACCGCCCATGCCGCCACCTTGCATTTGGCGCATGAAAAACACCCAAACCGCAATCAGCAACAAAATCGGCCCAAAGGAAACGAAAATCTGCATTAACAAGGAAGGCTCTTCCGGCGGTTGAACGCTAATTTCAACCCCATTAGCCAACAAATCATCAATCAAATGCGGGTCGTTAGGCATATAAGTTTTAAACTTATCGCCGGCCTGCATTTTGCCTTTAATCATGTTGTCTGAGATAGCAACTTGCTGGACTTGGCCGGCTTTTACAGCGTCAATCAACTGCGAATAAGACAGCGTCGAGTCGTTACGAATCGATTTGGAACCAAAATTATTGAATACCGCCATCAGTACCACTGCGATGACGACCCACAAAACTAAATTTTTTATCATATCGCTCAAGTTACGCGCTCCGGCCTAGAACAGCCCTAGTATTAGAAAACCGAGTAATTGTATCAGGAATACTCGCTAGATAAGCTTGACCCAGCTTATTTAAACCCTTTTGCCAAAATATAGACTTCATTGCTACGTGGACGGGAAGCTTTCGGTTTACGAATTACAACCGATGTAAAACTACCACGAACCTGATTGCAAAATTCATCGAATCCAGCACCTTGGAACATTTTAATCAAGAATGTACCACCCTTTACCAACATTGTATTGGCAGCGTCTAACGCTAACTCGCCTAAATAGATTGATCGCGGCTGATCGACTTCTTTATTACCACTCATATTGGGTGCCATATCCGACAATAACAAGTGCACAGGCTGATTATCAAGTACTTTATAAAGTTGTTCGAGTACATCATCTTCTCGAAAATCACCTTGGATAAAATCGACCCCGTCAATCGGATCAATTTCCAATAAATCTAAAGCGATCACCTTATCTTTTTTGCTAACGATAGTCCGTACATATTCAGACCAACCGCCAGGCGCCGCGCCTAAATCGACAATATTCATACCTGGGCGAATCAGATGATCTTTTTCTTGGATTTCTTGCAACTTAAAAACCGCTCTTGAGCGATACCCAAGTGCTTGGGCCTTTTTGACGTACTCGTCATGAAAATGTTCCTGCATCCATTGCTGGCTACTTTTGCTGCGTGACATTTGCTCTATTGGTGTAAAATTGTTGAGATTTTAAAGTAAAAGGAAACAGAGTGAATCCTATCCAAAAGAAAAAACTGAAAGCGCAAGCGCATTCACTAAATCCTGTTGTCATGATTGGACAAGCTGGGTTAACAGAAGCGGTTATCAAAGAAATCAACCTTGCTTTAGATACCCACGAATTAATCAAAGTTAAAATTCGTGCAGAACGTGATGATCGTAAAATCATCAGCGAACAAATCTGCTCTCAAACCCTTTCTGAACAAATTCAATCTATTGGCCAAATTGCGGTTTTATACCGAAAAAACCCAAAGAAATAACAAAAGGGAGGCTTTAGCCTCCCTATTTTTTAAATATATTGAATTGCAATAATCTCGTATTCAATATTGCCGCTCGGCGCTTTTACCACCACGACATCTTCTACTTCTTTGCCAATTAAGGCTCTTGCGATTGGTGAGCCAACAGAAATACGACCTTCTTTAATATTGGCTTCATCTTCACCAACAATTTGATAAGTCACAACTTTACCTGAATTAATATCCTCAATTTCGACAGTCGCGCCAAAAACCACTTTGCCATTGGCATCGGTTTTGGTGACATCAATGATATTAGCATTCGACAATTTGCCTTCAATTTCAGCAATCCGCCCTTCGGCAAAGCTTTGTTGCTCACGCGCTGCATGATATTCGGCATTTTCTTTTAAATCACCATGCTCACGAGCATCAGAAATAGCCTGAATAATTCTTGGTCGAACTACAGTTTTTAATTCTTCCAATTCAGCACGTAATTTATTCGCACCTGTAACCGTCAATGGTACTTTATTCATTAATCACTACCCTTTATTTAAAGGTTTTATGCAAATCTTGCAGACAATTAACATCGCCAGCATCCAATTCACCCAAGGCATAACAAGCGGCTTTCGCACCTGCCATGGTGGTGTAATAGGTGACTTTGCGCTGCAATGCTTCACGACGCATAGTAAACGAATCGGCAACCGCTTTAATACCTTCAGTCGTATTAACGATTAATTGGATTTCACCATTTTTAATCATATCAACGGTGTTCGGTCTGCCTTCATTCACTTTGTAAATTTCTTGGCAAGCAATACCTGCTTCTTTTAAAACCTTAGCAGTGCCCCGTGTAGCAACGATTTCATAGTTTTTGTCGATCAGCATTTTTGCTAATTCAGGCAATTTAGGTTTATCAGCATCACGAATACTAATCAACACTTTACCGCTATGACTTAAATCAACACCGGCTGCCCGCTGTGATTTTGCAAATGCTTCACCAAAAGTTTTACCAACGCCCATTACTTCGCCAGTCGATTTCATTTCTGGCCCCAACAATGGATCAACACCTGGGAATTTGATGAATGGGAATACCGCTTCTTTGACTGAGAAATATTCTGGAATACGCTCTTCTGTCACACCCTGCTCTTTCAGAGTTTTACCAACCATGCAACGGGCAGCGATTTTTGCTAATGGATAACCAGTGGCTTTTGATACAAATGGCGCGGTTCTTGATGCGCGTGGATTAACTTCCAACACATAAACCGTTTCACCTTGAATCGCAAACTGGGTATTCATCAAACCGCGCACACCCAATGCTTCAGCCATTTTTGCCACTTGAGCGCGCAATTCATCTTGTAAATGTACAGGCAAATCATAAGGTGGAATTGAGCAGGCAGAGTCACCGGAATGCACACCGGCTTGTTCGATGTGTTCCATCAAGCCGCCGATTAACACAGTTTCGCCGTCATAAATCGCATCAACGTCCATTTCAACCGCATCATCTAAGAAACGATCTAATAACACCGGTGAATCGTTAGAAACGCTAACCGCTTCTTTCATGTATCGACGCAAACCTTCTTCATTGAAGACGATTTCCATCGCGCGGCCGCCTAATACATAAGATGGACGAACCACTAATGGATAACCAAGTTTCTTCGCCGAATCAACCGCTTGCTCAACTGAACGCGCTGTGGCATTAGGTGGCTGTAGTAAATTCAAACGCTCGAGTAATTTTTGGAAACGCTCACGATCTTCAGCCAAATCGATGGAATCAGGTGAGGTACCAATAATCGGCGCACCGGCTGCTTCTAATGCTCTGGCTAATTTCAATGGTGTTTGACCACCGTATTGAACAATCACGCCTTTCGGTTTTTCTAACTCGATGATTTCCAACACGTCTTCAAGCGTTAATGACTCGAAATACAAACGATCAGAAGTGTCAAAATCGGTAGAAACAGTTTCTGGATTGCAGTTAACCATAATGGTTTCGTAACCATCTTCACGCAACGCCAATGCCGCATGAACACAGCAATAGTCAAACTCAATACCTTGACCGATACGGTTTGGACCACCACCTAAAATAATGATTTTTTCTCTATCAGATGGATTCGCTTCGCACTCTTGTTCGTAAGTCGAATACAAATAGGCGGTATCTGATGAAAATTCAGCCGCGCAAGAGTCAATGCGTTTATAAACTGGACGAATACCTTGTTTGTGACGCACATTCCGCACTTCTGATTCTTTCGCTTCCAACAATTTTGCCAAGCGAGCATCAGAAAAACCTTTACGTTTTAAACGTAACAACTCACCTTGCTCCAAAGTCGCTAAGGTTTTGGTTGATAAGGTTTTTTCGGTCAAAATCAGGTCTTCAACTTGCGCTAAAAACCAAGGATCAATTTTTGACGCATCGTGAATTTCCGCAAAGCTCAAACCAGAACGAAACGCATCAGCCAAATACCACAAGCGTTGTGGACCTGGATAACGCAATTCTCTGAGAATGCTGTCTTGGCTATTAGCATCGCTTAAATCAATAATTTCGTCTAAGCCATCAACACCGACTTCCAAACCACGCAAAGCTTTTTGCAAAGACTCTTGGAAAGTACGACCAATAGCCATTACCTCACCCACAGACTTCATTTGCGTGGTTAAGCGATCATTAGCTTGTGGGAATTTTTCAAAGGCAAAACGTGGCACTTTAGTGACAACGTAATCAATCGATGGCTCGAACGAGGCTGGCGTTTTGCCGCCAGTAATTTCGTTACGCAATTCATCCAATGAATAACCCACCGCCAATTTCGCCGCCACTTTTGCAATCGGGAAACCAGTTGCTTTAGACGCCAAGGCTGATGAGCGAGAAACCCGTGGATTCATCTCGATCACAATCAAGCGACCGTCTTCAGGATTAATCGCAAATTGCACATTCGATCCACCAGTATCAACACCAATTTCACGCAATACCGCCAAAGAGGCATTACGCAGGATTTGATATTCTTTATCGGTTAAAGTTTGTGCCGGCGCAACGGTGATAGAGTCACCGGTATGAACGCCCATCGGATCAAAGTTTTCAATCGAACAGATGATGATGCAGTTATCTTTAGAATCGCGCACCACTTCCATTTCAAATTCTTTCCAACCTAATACCGACTCTTCAATCAGCAATTCGTTGGTTGGCGATAAATACAAGCCACGCTCGCAAATTTCGATAAATTCTTCACGATTGTAAGCAATACCGCCGCCGCTACCGCCCATGGTAAATGAGGGGCGAATGATAGTCGGATAACCGACTTCTTCTTGAGCAGCAAATGCTTCTTCCATGCTATGCGCGACTTTTGACTTAGCTACTTCTAAGCCGATTTTACGCATCGCTTTATTAAATAAATCACGGTCTTCGGCTTTATTAATCGCCTCTTTACTCGCACCAATCATCTCGACGCCGTATTTTTCTAAGACCCCGTGTTTGTCTAAAGCTAAAGCACAGTTCAACGCTGTTTGTCCGCCCATAGTCGGCAAAACAGCATCGGGACGCTCTTTTTCAATAATTTTTTCGACGGTTTGCCAGTCAATCGGCTCGATGTAAATCGCATCGGCCATCTCTGGATCAGTCATGATAGTCGCTGGATTGGAGTTAACCAAAATGACTCGGTAACCCTCTTCACGCAAAGCTTTACAGGCTTGGGTGCCTGAATAATCAAACTCGCAGGCTTGGCCGATAACAATCGGCCCAGCGCCCAGTAATAAAATCGATTTTATGTCAGTTCTTTTTGGCATAGGACTCTTTAGAAAAACTAGGCTTAACGCGATTGATTCATCAAATCGATGAAATCATCAAACAAGGATTCAACATCATGCGGACCTGGACTCGCTTCAGGGTGGCCCTGAAAGCTGAAAGCCGGACAATCAGTGCGCTCAATACCCTGCAAACTACCATCAAACAATGAATGGTAAGTGGCTTGCAAATGACTAGGTAAAGAATCGGCACTCACCGCAAAACCGTGGTTTTGACTGCTAATCATCACTCGACCAGAGGCTTTGTGTTGTACAGGATGGTTAGCACCGTGATGACCGAATTTCATTTTTTCGGTTTTAGCACCACTGGCTAGAGCTAATAATTGGTGACCTAAGCAAATACCAAATACCGGAATTTTTTCCGCCAAAATGGTTTTAATTGCTTCGATTGCATAAGTACAAGGTTCTGGATCACCAGGGCCATTTGATAAAAACACACCATCTGGCTTAAGCGCTAATACATCAGCTGCTGGGGTAGTCGCAGGAACAACCGTCACACGACAACCGCGATTGGCTAACAAACGCAAGATATTACGTTTAACACCAAAATCGTAAGCCACGACGTGTTTAGTTAGATTAGTTGCTTCAGTATGACCTTCACCAAGTTTCCAGACATTTTCAGTCCAAACATAGCTCTCAGCGGTAGTCACTTCTTTAGCCAAATCCATGCCTTGCAAACCTGGAAAACCATCGATAGCAAGACGAGCGGCATCAACATCAACCGATTCACCCGCCATAATGCAACCGCGTTGTGCGCCTTTGTCACGCAATAAACGGGTTAATTGACGAGTATCAATATCAGCGATTGCAACCACATTGTTATCGCGCAAATACTCAGGCAAAGTTTTCTCAAGACGCCAGCTACTTGCCAACAAAGGCAAATCACGAATCACTAAGCCACTGGCATACACATGCCCCGCTTCATCATCCTCATCATTGGTACCGACGTTTCCGATATGCGGATAAGTCAAGGTAACGATTTGCTGAGCATAAGAGGGATCGCTGAGAATTTCCTGATAGCCTGTTAACGCTGTGTTAAAAACCACTTCCCCTACGGAACAGCCGTCGGCACCGATTGATACGCCGTGAAACACTGTCCCGTCTTCTAATACCAGTAATGCAGGTTTATTCAAGATTGGCCACCTTAGATGTAGAAAACGGGATAGGCCCTGACGACCGATCCCGTTCCAAATAGATAAAAACTGCCTAATTTTACGAAATTCTGACTGATTGGTCATTAACAATTTTCAAAATCGCTGATTCACTACCCTTCGTCCAGCATCACAGGTTACTATTAGCCATCACCAAAACCGCTAAAAATCACCATGACTAAACCAATTACACCCTTATTAGCAGCCGATGCACTGATCGAATTACTGGATTATCCAGGCCGACCTTTTGTATTAATTGAACGGGTTTATCCGCCTTATGGCTGGGCTGTTCCCGGCGGCTTTGTCGATGTTGGCGAAACTTTAGAACACGCAGCGATTCGGGAAGCTAAAGAAGAAACCAGTCTTGATGTTGAGTTAACTTGCTTATTAGGCATCTACTCCAACCCACAACGCGACCCACGCAACCATACCGTCACCGCCGTTTATATTGCCCAAGCTCACGGCACCCCCATCGCGGCTGATGATGCTAAAAACTATGGTTTATTCAGTTTCGACAACCTACCTGAACAACTGGCTTTTGATCATGCCCAAGTTTTAAACGATTACAAACAGTACAGAGAAAGCGGCCAAGTCACGCCATTAAGAGTCTAAATTTTGCTATCGAGGAAACACCATGCCTATTACACCCGCGATTTTTCCTGAATTAATTAACGCTATCGAAACCGTCATCAAGCAAAACGCCGATGCAGTCACCGAATTAGACCAAGCCATTGGCGATGGCGATCATGTTTTTAATTTGCAGCGCGGCTTACAAGCATTACAAACCGCCAGCACCGAAATCAGCCAACTAGATTGGCCAGCCGCTTGGCAGAAAATTGGCATGGTTTTAATGGCCAGTGTTGGCGGTGCCTCAGGTTCACTGTATGCCACGCTATTTATCAGCCTCAGCAAAAACAGCCTTAACAAAAATCTCGATTGCCAAACTTTTGCTGAAAGCTTTGCCTTGGCTATCGACGCCGTCAAACAACGCGGCAAATCCGATGTTGGTGAAAAAACCATGCTTGATGTTTTAGTGCCAGTTGCTGAAAGCCTAAACTCAGCCGCACAAGCCAACCAAGATTTAGCAATGACTTTAAATCAAATCTGCCAAGTGGCAGAAGCTGGTGTCGAAAATACTAGAAATTTATTGGCAACCAAAGGCCGCGCATCGTTTCTTGGTGAGCGCAGTCTTGGTCATATTGATGCAGGTGCTAAAACTGCACAATTGATGATTGCAGCGATTGTCAGCGTATTAAGCAAGCAGCTTTAATTAATTGACGCTGTTGACAACAAACCAACAGCGTCACATCTAGCAACCCCAACGCAACTCCGCCGTATTAACCGGTGCATCCCACAAACCGATTAACTCATCATCCAAAACAGTCACTGTCAAAGAACAACCTGCCATATCCAAAGAGGTTGTGTAATTGCCAACCAAACTGCGCTCGACCAGTACACCCAATTTCTGCAAATACTGCCAAGCCAATTCATAAACCAAATGCAATTCCAATAATGGCGTTGCCCCAAAACCATTGACATGTAACAAAACCCGCTGACCAGCTTGTAAATTAAGTTCCTGCTGAATATGTCCGGCTAATTGCTCAACAATATCGGTCGCTGAAGTCAATTTAACCGTTTCACGACCTCGCTCACCATGAATCCCCACCCCCATTTCTACTTCATCATCGGCAATTGAAAAAGTTGGATGCCCCAAAGCAGGCACAGTACAACTGCTTAATGCAGCCCCCATTGAAGCAGTCGCTGCATTGACACGTTCTGCCAAAGCTTTACAAGTCGCCAAATCCGCCCCCTGCTCCGCTGCTGCACCAACCATTTTTTCAACAATCGTTGTCCCTGCGACACCGCGCCGACCAATACTGTGATCTTTGGGCAAAGACACATCGTCATTAATCAAAACTGACGCGGTTGGCATGGCTAAAAACTCGGCAGCCATTTCAAAATTCATTACATCGCCAGCGTAATTTTTGACAATAAACAAAACACCCGCGCCACCATCAACAGCTTCAGCTGCTGCCATCATTTGATCCGGCGTCGGCGAGGTAAAAATTTGTCCAGGACAAGCAGCATCCAACATGCCATAGCCGACAAAGCCGCTGTGCAAAGGCTCATGCCCAGAACCGCCACCGGAAATAATCGCTACTTTGCCAAGCTTGGCTTGCTTGCGATAAATAAAATGCGGCTGTTGGTTGAGCTGCACAATATCGGCATGAGCTTTGGCAAAACCTTGCAAACTGGTTTCCAGCAAAGTATCAACACTATCAATCAATTTTTTCATCGTGATTCATCCATTTAATTGTTAAAAACTAGCGTTCAAGCCAATGATTGATTTCTCAAAGCTTCTGCTACAGCAATAATGTCGGCAAAAATCCAAGTAGGTTGGTAATCTGAAACCTCTACCTCTTGCTGACTAGACACGCCAGTTAACACCAACGCACTGCGAATACCGGTTCTGACTGCACCCAAAATATCGGTATCCAAACGATCACCAATGGCAATCGTATGCGCTGGATCAACACCCAAAACCGCTAAGGCTTGCTGATAAATAATCGGCTCAGGCTTACCAATCACTTTAGGTGCAACACCCGTGACAGCTTGTAATGCGGCTAAAGTTGCGCCATTACCTGGCACTAAACCCTGCTCGGTCGGTAACGAGGTATCGCCATTAGTGGCAATAAATTCAGCACCGGCTTGGATATTGAAACTCGCTGTCGCTAATTTATCCCAACTCAATTGCTTGTCCAAGCCACAAACCACTAAATCGGCTTGTTGCTGATAAAGATCAATCAACTCAAAACCGTGATCAATTAAAGGCTGTCGAGCACCGACACCACCAATCACAAAAATCCGCGTCGAAGCTGAATCATAGTTTTGCGCCAAGTGAAAAGCGGTTGCCATCCCTGAAGTTAAAATTTCAGTTAAGACAATCTCAACCCCCATGCCAGCCAATTTATCAATATATTGATCGGCGGTTAAACTGGCGTTATTGGTCGCCAACACAAATGGCAACTGTAAATCACGCAAAGTTTGAAAAAAATCCTGCAAACCCGCTTGTGGACGATCACCATGCCAAAGCACACCATCCATATCAATAATTAAGGCCCGAACATCGACAAAAGACTGCATAAAACTCACAAATTTTAATCACTTACAGTGTTTGTAATTAACCTACAAACCCCCACTCAATATGGATTTAAGAATTGCATAAAATCAACACCACTGTCTATCGGAACAAAAAAATACTTATTTATCTTGACTAAAAAGCCATTCCTTAGTTTAATTAGCGGCTCTTGATGCCCAGGTAGCTCAGTCGGTAGAGCAGAGGACTGAAAATCCTCGTGTCGACGGTTCGATTCCGCCCCTGGGCACCATCAGTTTAAAGTCATAACATATTGCCCAGGTAGCTCAGTCGGTAGAGCAGAGGACTGAAAATCCTCGTGTCGACGGTTCGATTCCGCCCCTGGGCACCATGTTTTTTAAATAACCCCTTTATGGGGTTTTTTATTTTCTGGGCTTTAGCTTTTGGATAATTGGTTATTTACAGGGAAGAGCCAGAGGCTCTTTTTTTTTGGGTTTTAAAAAACGAGGCGATAATGAAACAAGCTCCTGAACACTTGGTAGATTTGATTGAACCAATTGTTGAAGGTCTTGGCTATGAGTGCGTGGGTATCGAGTACAACCCTCACCCCGTTCACGGCATGTTGCGGATCTTCATTGACGGTGAAAACGGCATTCTGCTTGAAGACTGTAGCAAAGTCAGTCACCAAATCAGTGGTGTCTTAGATGTTGAAGATCCTATTCAAGGCAATTACCACCTAGAAGTCTCCTCGCCTGGCGAAGACAGACCGTTTTTTAAACTCAGTCAATTTCAACAATATGTCGGCAGCACAGTAACGATTAACTTGTTCAAAGCTATCGACAATCGCCGCAAAATCACCGGTGAAATTACTGGTGTCGAAAATGAAGATGTCTTGATTAAAGAAGGCGAACAGATTTACAAAATTCCATTTCAGGCAATGAGCAAGGCGCGTTTGGTGCCGGAATACTTATTAAATAAAGGAGGTCGCAGTGGCAAATAAAGAAATTCTTTTGGTAGCAGATGTTTTTGCTAACGAAAAAGAAATCGACAAAGAAATTATCTTTCAGGCAATAGAGTCTGCGCTGGAGGCTGCGACCGTTAAACGTTATGAAAACCCAGTTAAAGCTAGGGTTTCCATCAACCGCCACACCGGTGATTACACAACCTTCCGTCGCTGGCAGGTTGTTGAGGTTAACCCTGAAATTAATGGCGACGTCGAATTTCCAGGCTGGCAAACTTTGCTCGAAGCCGCACAATTCGAAAATCCAGATATTGAAATTGGCGACTTCGTTGAAGAAGAAGTTGAATCAGTTGCTTTCTGCCGGATTGCCGCGCAAACCGCTAAACAAGTTATTATCCAAAAAGTTCGCGAAGCAGAGCGCCGTAAAATCGTCGAAGCTTATCAAGACCGCGTTGGTGACTTAGTGACTGGCGTCGTTAAACGTATCGAAAAAGGCAGTGTTTACTTAGATTTAGGCGGCCACATCGAAGCCTATATTGCTCGCGAAGACATGATCCCTAAAGAACCTGTGCGTATGGGCGATAGAGTTCGTGGTTACCTCAAAGCAGCACGTTTAGAACCACGCGGCCCTCAATTGTTCGTTAGCCGTACCGCACCGGAATTATTAACAGCCCTATTCCGCCTTGAAGTGCCAGAAGTTGGCGAAGGTTTAATTGAAATCATGGGCGCAGCTCGCGATCCAGGCTCAAGAGCCAAAATCGCTGTTAAAGCTAACGATCCAAGACTCGACCCTATCGGCGCTTGCGTTGGTATGCGCGGCTCACGGGTTCAAGCCATTTCTAACGAATTAGCCGGCGAACGAGTTGACATCATCTTATGGAATCCAAACGATGCTCAATTTGTGATCAACGCAATGGCACCCGCTGAAATCCAGTCGATTGTGATTGACGAAGATAAACACAGCATGGAAGTTGCCGTAGCCACAGACAGCTTATCGCAAGCGATTGGTCGTGGCGGCCAAAACGTAAGGTTAGCAACCGAATTGACAGGCTGGGAATTAAACATTCACGATGCTGCTCAAGTCGATAAAAACCAAGATGAAACTATCGCTAAAGCTAAGCAAGAATTTATCGATTTATTAGATGTCGATGAAGAAATCGCCTCAATTTTGGTTGAAGTAGGTTTAAGCAACATCGAAGAAATCGCTTACATTCCAGCGGAAGAAATGATGGAAATCGAAGGCTTCGACCAAGAGTTAGTCGATGCTTTACGCAGTCGCGCCAAAGATGCTTTATTAATTAAAGCCATCGCTTCTGAAGAGAAAATTGAAACTTCTGAGCCAAGCACTGAATTGTTAGCACTTGAAGGCGTTGACGAAAAACTAGCTCACGAAATGGCCGCTAAAGGCATTATTACCGTCGACGATTTGGCTGAACAAGCAATTGACGACATCATCGAATTTACCGGCATGACCGAAGATCGCGCGGGCAAACTTATCATGAAAGCACGCGAGTCGTGGTTCACAGACGACCAAGGCTAAGGCAGGAGTAACTATGAGCGATAAAACAGTACAAGAATTAGCAGAAGTTGTCGGTATTCCACTCGACCGTTTTTTAGAGCAGTTAAAAGAAGCCGGTTTATCCGCTTCGGCAGCTGATGACACCATCACCGAAGATGAAAAGGTTAAATTATTAGCCCATTTGCGTAAACGCCACGGTAAAGCAGATAGCGATGAAGAAACATCGCCAAAACGCATTACCTTAAAACGTAGCACCAAAACCGAGCTAAAACAGTCTTCATCACCAGGTGGCGCAGCAAAAACTGTCAGCATTGAAGTTCGTAAACAGAAAACTTATATAAAACGCAATGAGCCAGCAGCTGAAGCCACTGAAGTAGCGACACCAGCGCCAGCTGTTGCCGAGATAAAAACAGAGCAAGAAACACCGGCGATTGCACCAGTAGTTGAATCGGTTGAGCAAAAACAAGAACCAGTAGCCGCGCCTCAAGCAGAACCAACAATCAGCATTGAGGCAGAAACAACGCCTGTAGTTGAAGCCATTGCTGAACCGATTGAAAAAGCACCAGTAGCACCTGCTAAACCAGCGATGAGCGAAGAAGAACGCTTGGAATATGAAAAGAAACAGCGTTTAGAAGCCGCCGTGCAACGCACCGCTGAAAAAGTTAAAAAACAAGCGGAAGCCAAGCAACAACAAACCCTGCACAAGAAAAAACAAGAATTCAAGCCAACTCGCGGCCCTGCCCAAGAAGTTGAAGCAGATCGTAGTAGTGCTGGTGACGGCGCACGTCGCGGTAAAAGCAAAAAAGGTAAATCAGGCTCACGTCGCGACAAAAACGACTTTGAACCGGATTTACAAGCTAAACACAAGTTTGAAAAACCAGTAGCACCAACCATTTACGAAGTCACTATCCCAGAAAGCATTATCGTTTCTGATTTAGCGGCCAAAATGAATATTAAAGCGGCTGAAATCATCAAACATTTGATGAAGCTTGGCATCATGACCACTATTAACCAAACCATCGACCAAGATACCGCGGTAATTTTGGTTGAAGAAATGGGTCATAAAGCCATCATGCAAAGCGAAGACGACTTCGAGCAAGAAATGCTGGCCGAAGTTAAAGGCGAAAGCGATGAGCGCAAACAAATGCCTCGCGCACCGATTGTTACCATCATGGGTCACGTTGACCACGGTAAAACCTCATTACTGGATTACATTCGTAAAACCCGCGTTGCCGCTGGCGAAGCCGGTGGTATTACCCAGCACATTGGTGCCTATCAGGTTAAAACCGATCACGGCGCAGTCACATTCTTAGATACCCCTGGCCACGCGGCGTTTACCGCTATGCGTGCTCGCGGTGCCGAAGTCACTGACATCGTTATTATCGTTGTCGCAGCTGATGACGGCGTGATGCCTCAAACCAAAGAAGCGATTGATCACGCTCGTGCAGCGAACGTGCCTATCATTGTTGCTTTAAACAAAATCGACAAACCTGACTCAAACCCTGATCGCGTTATGCAAGAAATGGCAACGCTGAATGTGGTACCTGAAGAATGGGGCGGTGATGTACAGTTCTTAAAAGTATCGGCTAAAACCGGTGTTGGTATTGATGACTTGATTGAAGCTTTGATTGTTCAAGCTGAAGTTTTGGAATTAAAAGCCCCTGCCGAAGGCATTGCTTCTGGTATTTGTATCGAATCACGCTTAGACAAAGGCCGCGGTGCGGTTGCGACTATCCTGATTCAAAAAGGTACTTTGAGCAAAGGCGAGTTTGTTTTATGCGGCCATGAATACGGTCGTATTCGCGCCATGTTTGATGAAAATGCTCACAGCATTAAATCAGCTGGCCCAAGCGCACCGGTTGAAATTCTCGGTTTGTCCGGCACACCAGCCGCTGGCGATGAATTCTTAGTGGTTCAAAACGAACGTATCGCTCGTGACTTGGCTTCTCACCGTGAAGACCGTAAACGCTCAAACCGTCATGCGGCAATGGCTGCTTCTAAACTGGATGACGTATTCTCCAGAATGGCAGCTGGTGAAACTTCAACCCTTAACGTGGTAATTAAAACCGACGTACAAGGTAGTTTGGAAGCCTTACGCGAATCATTGGTCAGCCTATCTAATGATGAAGTACAAGTTAAGTGTATTTACGGTGGCGTCGGTGGTATCAACGAAGGCGATGCTAACTTGGCCTTGGCTTCTAGCGCGATTTTGATTGGTTTCAACGTCCGTGCTGATGCAGTTGCACGTAAATTGATTGAAGAAAAAGAAATCGATTTGCATTACTACAGCATCATTTATGAAGCAATCGACGAAGTTAAACGCGCGATTAGCGGTATGTTGGCACCAGACATTCAAGAAAAAATTGTCGGTCTGGCTGAAGTTCGTGATGTATTCCGTTCACCAAAATTCGGCGCAGTCGCTGGCTGTATGGTGGTTGATGGTTTTGTTAAACGTAACTTACCTATCCGTGTCTTGCGTAATAACGTGGTTATTTACGAAGGACAACTTGAGTCGTTACGCCGTTTCAAAGACGACGTCAACGAAGTCAAAATGGGTATGGAATGCGGCATCGGCGTGAAGAACTACAACGATGTTAAAGAAGGCGATCAAATCGAAGTGTTTGAACGCATCGAAGTAAAACGGGAACTATAAGCTATGCCAAAAGAGTACGGTCGCAGCCAGCGCGTTGCTTCGCAAATGCAAAAAGAGCTGGCGGCGATTCTGCAAAGAGATGTTCATAATCCAAGAATAGGCTTTGTCACGGTCAATGAAGTGGTGTTAACCAAAGATTTGGCCGTTGCCAAAATCTATATCACGGTTCTAAATGCCACCGACGATAAAACTAAACACGATAACGTCAAAGCTTTGAACGAAATCGCGCCGTTTATTCGTCATGAACTGGCAAAGCGGATGCGTTTACGTCATATTTCTGAGCTGCATTTTTACTATGATCATTCATTTGATACCGGCATGCGGGTTTCAGAATTGCTTAACGATTTGGACATCAAACCGCAGGACGATTAATGTCAAAACGTAAGTCTGGATTGGATGTTAGCGGGATTATTTTGCTCGATAAACGCTTAGGTGTTTCATCGAATCAAGCCTTGCAAGAAGTCAGACGTCTGTTTAATGCCAATAAAGCCGGTCATACTGGGAGTCTTGATCCCTTGGCTACCGGCTTATTGCCACTGTGTTTTGGCGAAGCGACTAAAGTGTCGGCCTTAATGCTGGATGACGATAAGCGTTATCAAGTCACAATTAGATTGGGCGTGATGACCGATACCGGCGACAGCGAAGGTCAAATCGTTGCTGAAATGCCGGTACCGGATTTTTCTGAATCGCAATTACTGGATTGTCTACAGCACTTCACTGGCGAAATCGATCAAGTACCGCCGATGTATTCTGCCTTGAAACATCAGGGCAAAAAGCTTTATGAATTAGCGCGTGAAGGCAAAACCGTTGATAGACCTGCGCGACGGATCACGATTTATGCAATCGAATTACTGGCTTTTGACTCGCAACAAATTAGCTTAGATGTACGTTGTTCAAAAGGCACTTATATTCGCTCGCTGGCTGAGGATATTGGTCATTATTTAGGTAGCTGCGGCACCGTTACTGCCCTACGCCGCACTGCTTCTGGGCAATTTAATTTGGCCGATGCGTTTACTATCGAACAGCTACGCGAAATGGATTTAGCCACTTTGTACGCCAGTCGCTTACCGGTTGACATACCTTTAAGCCATATTCCGGCTGTTTCAGTCAACGATGATCAAGTCCTTAGCATTAAGCAAGGTCAACAAATTGACCTAAACAGCACCGAATTAGGCACGGTTCGAATCTACAGCCAACAATGCTTTTTAGGCTTGGGCGAAATGCTAATAAATGGTAAACTTGCCCCGAAAAAATTATTTCAGTTGGATAATCAAGCACATTGATAATTCAAATAAAAAACATCATGCTTTTCTACACCCTATTGTGGAATCGCTGATTACCTTGGTCGTCATCAGACGGCTGTTATTTTAAAAACCATTAATCGATAGGGATTAAAATGTCGTTAACCGCAGAACAAAAAAAAGCAATCGTTGAAGCATACCGTTTGTCAGACACTGACACTGGTTCCACTGAAGTTCAAGTGGCTTTATTGACTGCTAACATCAATCAATTGACTCCACACTTTGCTGCTCACAAAAAAGACAACCACTCACGTCGTGGTTTGTTGCGCATGGTTAACCAACGCCGCAAATTGTTGGATTACTTGAAAAACAACGATGTAGCGCGTTACCGTTCATTGATTGAACGCTTAGGTATCCGTAAGTAATACCACTAAGAAACGGCACATATCTGTGCCGTTTCTGCTTTATAGCCCCATTTTTAATACAACCTTTAAACGCAAAGGAACCTTATAGTGAATCCTATCAGGAAACAATTTCAGTACGGCGATCGTCTCGTCACATTAGAAACCGGTGAAATTGCCCGCCAAGCCAATGGTGCGGTAATGATTAATGTTGAGGGCACCTCTTTATTGGTGACCGTTGTTGGTAAAAAAGAAGCGAGCGGCGGTGATTTTTTCCCACTAACCGTTAACTACCAAGAAAAAGCCTTTGCTGCCGGTAAAATCCCAGGTGGCTTTTTTAAACGCGAAGGCCGTCCAAGCGAAAATGAAACCTTAATTTCTCGCTTAATCGACCGCCCGATTCGCCCATTGTTTCCCGAAGGCTTTACTAACGAAGTACAAATTATTGCTACTGTCGTTTCATTGAATCCAGAAGTTGATACCGAAATCCCTGCCCTGCTTGGCGCTTCAGCTGCATTAGCAGTTTCTGGCTTGCCATTCAATGGCCCATTAGGTGCGGCTTGCGTTGGTTATAGCAACGAAGGCGAATACATCTTGAACCCATCATTGCCAGTCTTGAAAGAATCAAGATTGCAATTAGTGGTTGCAGGTACTCAACACGCGGTATTGATGGTTGAATCAGAAGCTGATTTATTATCAGAAGAAGTAATGCTAGGCGCGGTATTGTTCGGTCACGAACAAATGCAAGTCGCTATCAACGCAATCACCGAATTCGCTGCTGAAGTCGCAACCCCTGCGATTGCTTGGACACCCGCTGAAACCAACACCGCTTTAAAAGCCGCTGTTGCCGCTGAAGCCGAACAAAGCATCAAAGCCGCTTATCAAGTCGCTGAAAAATTAGTCAGACAAGATCAACTAAGCGCCATCAGAAGCGCTGTGGTTGAGAAATTGACTGCTGACGAACAATACAGCGAAAAAGAAATTCGCAACGTGATTGAAAACTTAGAATACGACGTGGTTCGTGGCGCGATTTTAAATGACCGCACTCGTATCGACGGCCGTGATTTAAGCACTGTTAGACCGATTACTGTCAGAACTGGCGTATTACCAAGAACTCACGGCTCAGCCTTGTTCACCCGCGGTGAAACTCAAGCGTTGGTAGTGGCTACTTTAGGTACCGAGCGCGATGCACAAATCATTGATGCATTGTCTGGCGAATACAAAGAGCCATTCATGTTGCATTACAACTTCCCTCCGTTCAGCGTCGGTGAAACTGGTTTTGTTGGCTCACCAAAACGCCGCGAAATCGGTCACGGTCGTTTAGCAAAACGTGGCGTTGCTGCGGTATTGCCAAACATGTCTGAATTCCCATACGTGATTCGTGTGGTTTCAGAAATTACCGAATCAAACGGCTCAAGCTCAATGGCTTCGGTTTGCGGTAGCAGCTTGGCATTAATGGATGCTGGCGTGCCAATCAAAGCCCCTGTTGCTGGTATTGCGATGGGCTTGATTAAAGAAGGCGATAAATTCGCAGTCTTGTCTGACATCTTGGGCGACGAAGATCACCTTGGCGACATGGACTTCAAAGTTGCTGGTTCAGAAAACGGCGTAACCGCTTTGCAAATGGACATCAAAATCGACGGTATCACCGCCGAAATTATGAAAGTCGCATTAGAACAAGCAAAACAAGGTCGTCTGCACATCTTAGGCGAAATGAACAAAGCCTTGTCTAGCACTCGCGAAGAAATGTCTGATTTTGCACCACGCATCATCTCGTTCAAAATCGACCCAAGCAAAATCCGTGAAGTTATCGGCAAAGGTGGCGTCACCATTCGCGCGATTACCGAACAAACCGGTGCCAGCATTGATTTAACTGATGACGGCGTGGTTAACGTCGCCTCAGTTGACAGAGCTGCTGGCGAAGAAGCCCGCCGCATGATTGAAGAAATCACTGCGGAAGTTGAAGTTGGTAAAGTTTACGAAGGTAAAGTGGTTCGTTTAATGGACTTCGGTGCATTCGTCACCATTTTGCCAGGCAAAGATGGCTTGGTTCACATTTCTCAAATCTCTGACGAGCGCGTCGAAAATGTCAGCGACAAGCTGTCTGAAGGCGATGTAGTCCGCGTTAAAGTTTTGGAAATCGACCGTCAAGGCCGTGTGCGTTTAAGCATGAAAGAAGTCGATAGCGAATAAAGCGATTGATCATGTAGGCAGGGTAAAACACTACCCTGCCTATTTTGTTTTACGTTTCAAAATTAATTAGTCAGTTTATTTTTATCGAGGCGGAATTATGCAAACAATTCTAACCATCAATGACCAATTATTTGAAGACGCTGCCAATATTGTTTCGATTAAAAATCCAAATTTATTAATCGAAATAGCATTAAAAGAATTCATCAAAAACCATCAACCCCAACAAAAACGCGATATAAGAGAATTAGTCGGGAAAGTAGAAATTGATCCTGATTATGATTACAAAAAGTTGCGTATTGGTGAATAGATGCAAACCTATCTGGTTGATACATCAGTATGGATTGATCTTTTCAGACAAAGCAAAACGCCCGCCGTTAATCATCTCTACCAAATCCTAGACAATTATCAATATTACGGAATTACCGAACTGATTTATCAAGAGGTAATACAAGGTGCTTTTAACCAAGCCGATTTTGATAAGCTTGCAGATTATCTGATTTCACAAACATTTTTTTACCCTAAAAATGGCCCAGAATCACACAAACAAGCGGCCAACATCTATTTTTCCTGCCGCCGTCAAGGCATCACTATTCGTAGCACGATTGACTGCATGATTGCTCAAATAGCTATCGAAAATAACCTAGTCCTACTTCACAATGACAAAGACTTTGAATACATTGCCAAAGTCTTTCCAACACTAAAACTTTGGCAATAGTCATACAATCATCAAAATCTGCCTTTGCCCAGTATAATAAGCCTTTAAGCCACTGCCGCAGTTTGCCATTCATGTCTGAAGACTATTATTACGCGCCCGATCACGCTGTCGAATCACTAAAAGTTCCACCACACTCAATTCAAGCCGAACAATCGGTGTTGGGTGGCTTGATGTTAGATAATCAAACTTGGGACTCGGTGGCTGACAAAATTACTGAAGACGATTTCTATCGCCGCGATCATCGTCTGATTTTTAGCGCCATCGCCCAATTAGCCGAAAAACAAGATCCTTTCGACGTCATTACCCTATCTGAAGTTTTAGACGCCAACGACGAGCTACAAAATGTCGGCGGCTTGGCTTATTTAGGTACCTTGGTTAAAGACACGCCATCGGCTGCTAATATTGTCGCTTACGCCAATATCGTCCGCGATCGCTCGGTATTACGGCAATTAATTCATGTCGGCACCGAGATTTCAGATTCCGCTTTCAGTACCGAAGGCCGAGAAACCGCTGAATTATTAGAAAATGCCGAACGCAATGTGTTCAAAATTGCCGAGCAACGCCAACGCGGTCAAGGTGGTTTTAACTCAATCAAAAGCTTGCTCGCCAAAGCGGTCGATAAAATCGAAACCCTTTACGAACAAGACGGCGACATCACTGGTGCCAGCACCGGCTTTAATGATTTAGACGAAAAAACCTCCGGCTTACAACCCTCGGATTTGATTATCGTTGCTGGTAGGCCTTCGATGGGCAAATGTTTTGGGAAAGGCACCCGAATTTTAATGTACTCCGGTGAATCAAAAGCTGTAGAAGATATACAGGTTGGCGATTTATTGATGGGCGACGACTCTACTCCCCGAACAGTGTTATCACTTGCCAGAGGCCAGGAAGCCATGTATTGGGTACGCCAAAATAAGGCCATTGATTATCGCGTCAATGCATCACACATTTTGTCGCTAAAACGTAGCCGTAATGAAGGTAAGCATCGTAATGGCGATGTACTTAATTTGCCGTTAACCGATTATTTAGCCGCTTCAAGCAAATTTCGTTCTAATTACAAAGGCTATAAAGTCGCTGTTGAATTTGCCGAACAAACCTTACCAATTGATCCGTACTTTTTAGGTTTATGGCTAGGCGATGGCGTTAGTGCGGCTGTCGATATTGCTACAACAGACCAAGAAGTCATTGATTATCTCAGTGACTACGCGAAGCAACTCAACTTACACCTAACAGAAAAACCGGCAAAAGATGCCGAAGGCAATGACAAATGCCCGTCATATAGCATCAGCTCACAACAACGTGGCAACCATCAAAATACATTTTCGCTACAAAAACTGCTTCGCTCACTGAATTTACTACACAACAAGCACATTCCAGCGCTGTTTTTGCATAACTCGCGACACAATCGCTTGCAATTATTAGCAGGCTTGATTGATAGCGATGGGCATTATGCAGCCAAGTACAAAATGTATGAAATAACCCAAAAAAATCTTGCTTTAGCACAACAAATTAAATTTTTGTGCGATAGCTTGGGCTTTAGAACTTCACTGATAGAAAAAACTGCCAGCATCAAAAAAATCAATTACAGCACCACGGTTTACCGCCTTAGATTCAGCGGTGACATTAACCAAATACCGGTAAAAGTAGCTCGTAAACAAGCCGCTGAATGGACATCTCATCGCAGTTGGCAGCAAACAGGTATTCAACTGGAATACGACAAAGTGGACGACTATTACGGCTTTGTCTGTGATGGTAACCGCCTATTTTTACTAGACGACATGACCGTGGTTCATAACACCACTATCGCGATGAACATGGCGGAAAACGTCGCCTTAAAAAGCGGAATGCCGGTCGCTGTGTTCAGTATGGAGATGCCTGGGGAAGCATTGGCGATGCGGATGATGTCGTCGCTTGGCCGCATCGATCAACACAAAGTTCGTACCGGTAAATTAGATGACGACGATTGGCCGCGCTTAACCTCGGCGATTAATTTATTAGCCGAAACCAAATTATTTATCGACGACACCCCTGCCCTGACGCCAACCGAAGTGCGCTCCAGAGCGCGACGTTTGACCCGTGAGCACGGGCAGCTAGGTTTAATCGTGCTGGATTATTTGCAGTTAATGCAATCACCCTCCAGCGGCGACAACCGTGTGCAGCAAATTTCCGATATTTCCCGTGGTTTAAAAGCCTTAGCCAAAGAACTCAATGTGCCGGTGATTGCGCTATCGCAGCTTAACCGTAACTTGGAACAACGCCCCAATAAACGCCCTGTAATGTCCGACCTTCGCGAATCGGGCGCGATTGAGCAGGACGCCGACTTAATTATTTTCGTCTACCGCGACGAAGTTTATAACGAAGATAGCCCAGACAAAGGCATCGCCGAAGTGATTATCGGTAAGCAACGGAACGGCCCGCTCGGTACAGTGCGCTTAACCTTCCTAGGTCAATACACCCGTTTCGAAAACTTTGCCGGCCAATATACGGGCAGTGAGGATTACGAATGACGCCAGCCGCGTATGTGCATCTGGATTTACAAGCAGCCAGACATAACTTACAGCAAGTCAAACGCTACGCGCCTGATAACAAAATCATGGCGGTGATTAAAGCCAATGCTTACGGTCACGGCATTAGCCGCATCGCTGAAGCACTGACTGAAGCGGACGGTTTTGCGGTGGCGCGGGTTGATGAAGGGGTTCGCCTGAGACAAGCAGGATTTAATCAGCCGATTACGGTGTTACAAGGTTTCGTATGTCATAACGAGCTGGAATTGATTTTGCAAAATCAGCTCGATAGCGTGATTCACAATCCCGATCAGATTGAAATTTTGCAGCAACACGCCAGCGATAAACGCCAACTCCGCATCTGGTTAAAAATGGATACCGGCATGAATCGGCTAGGCTTTAAAGGCGCTGAATTTAATGCCGCTTACCAGCAATTAAGTCACAGCCCTTTAATTCAGCAACCGATCAACTTAATCAGCCACTTTGCCAATGCCGATGATTTATTAGATGACAAAACTCGGCAACAGGTTGAGTTGTTTAATCAAGCTACTACTGATTACCCCGGTCAACGCAGCATCGCCAACTCAGCGGGAATTATTGGCTGGCCTAATGTCAATAGTGATTGGGTGCGCCCGGGCTTAATGCTCTACGGCTGCTCACCATTTGCGGGCAAAACCGGTGCTGATTTCGGTTTGAAGCCAGTAATGAATCTGCATTCTCGCTTAATTGCGGTCAAAAACGTGGCGGCTGGGGAAACCGTTGGTTATAGCGGCACGTGGCAAGCGCCAAGCGACACACGGCTAGGCGTGGTTTCGATTGGTTATGGCGATGGTTATCACCGCCACACCCGCAGCGGTGCGCCGGTTTTGGTCAACGGTCAACGGGTGCCTTTAATCGGTCGGGTGTCGATGGATATGATTACCGTCGATTTAAGCAGCCAAGCCAACGCCAAAATCGGCGACCCAGTGACCTTATGGGGTGACGGTTTAGCGATTGAAGAAGTCGCACATTTTGCTGACACCATTCCCTACACCCTGTTGTGCGGCATCACCCAGCGGGTACAGATTGTTGAACATCCCTACACCTAAATAACGATGGCAAAAAAATCCAAAACCGCTTACGTCTGCACCGAATGTGGCACCGATTACCCGGGTTGGGCTGGGCAATGTAATCAATGCGGCGAATGGAACACCATCAAAGAACTCAAACTGAGCAGCAGCAAACCCAGCCGAGATAACAGCGGTTACGCTGGCTCGCGTAGCCAAGTGCAATTATTGTCTGATGTTAATTTGGCGCAAGCTGAACGCTTATCCTCTGGCTTGAGTGAATTTGATCGGGTCTTAGGCGGAGGCATCGTCAAAGGTAGCGTAGTGCTAATCGGCGGCGCACCTGGCGCAGGTAAAAGTACCATTTTGCTACAAGCGATTGCCCACATTGCTCAACAACGTCCGGTTTTATATGTGTCTGGCGAAGAATCGCTACAACAAATTGCCGAACGCGCTCATCGTTTAGGCTTGCCGACCGCGGGAATCAAAATGCTGGCCGAAACCTCGGTACAACAAATTTGCCAAATCTTGGATGAAGAACAGCCACAAGTGGTGATCATCGACTCAATTCAAGTGATGTACACCGCTGACTCCGACTCAGCTCCAGGTTCGGTTTCACAAGTTAGGGAAACCGCCAGCTATCTCACCCAATACGCCAAACGTACCGGCATCTCGATTTTCATGGTTGGCCACGTCACTAAAGATCAATCATTGGCTGGACCTATGACTTTGAGTCATATCGTTGATGCTCAAGTGGTTTTATCCTCCACGGATGATTCACGGTTTCGAGTTTTAAGAGCCGATAAAAACCGCTTTGGCAGCGTCGGTGAACTAGGTTTTTTTGCCATGGAAAGCAATGGCTTAAAAGAAGTCAAAAATCCATCGGCGATGTTTTTATCCCGCTCAGAAAAGCCTTCCCCCGGCAGCGTGGTTACGGTTTTATGGGAAGGCACCCGCCCTTTGTTAGTCGAAATTCAAGCCTTGGTTACCGAAAGCCAATACGGTAATCCACGTCGCTTAGCGGTGGGTTTAGATCAAAACCGCTTAGCGATGTTATTAGCGGTGTTATCGCGTCATGGCGGGATTTTTACAGCCAGTGATGAAATTTATGCCAATGTGGTGGGCGGTATCAAAGTCACCGAAACCAGTAGCGATTTAGCGATTATGGTTGGCGTGGTATCGAGCTTACGTGACCGTATCATCCCTTATGACACAGTATTTTTTGGTGAAGTCGGCTTAAATGGCGAGATACGCCCAGTCGCGAATGGTCATGCACGCTTAAATGAAGCAGCTAAACACGGCTTTAAACGGGCAATTATTCCGAAAAGCAATAAGCCCAAAGAAACCATTAAAAACCTACAAATTCATGCGGTTAGTAATATACAAGAAGCATTAAGTGTATTAGCTGACTTAGAATAAAACTGGAAAGTTGGCGAGATTGCCTCGCCAACTATAAAGATTACATCCCTGTCAGTTTTCGGGGGAGAAAACCATTCCATACTAATAAAAACACATCCATGTTAGGTATATTGGAGGCATACCCATTCCATAAAACCTTATTTTTTAGTTAATTTTTTCTCAGCTTCATCAATCGTTGCATTCAAAGTTTCAACAACTTTTTGATTATTTGCCTGTGCGCGATTAGCCGACTCAGAAATAATTGCGTTATCCACATTCGCTTCCTTAACTAAACATTCAAAAAAATTTTTAGTTTTATTTTGCCAATCACCTATCGCATCCATGCTTTTATTAAATGATTTAACATCTTGATCGGCAATAACAGGCGGACTGGGTTGTTCGCCACAATTTGTCGGTGACCAAGCACCATTAGCAATAGTCCCAGCAACGGCTGAATTGGCTATAAATAAAAATAAAAATATAAAACCTAATCTCATAAATACTTATTCATAAAAAAATCGGGCCTAAGCCCGAAAAGGAAAGAGGAAATAATGCTTTAAATTAAAGCATTATCAATATCATACATAAAACAGTATTAATTTAAAATGTGGCTAATTGTCGCACCGATAAATTACTGCTTTTCGAGTTTCGCAGCCAATTGAGCTGAAAACTGTCCAAAAAAGGTACCGACTACAATCGAAATCGAAATAACCAACAAAGGGTTATCCAAAGAAATACCTAACAATACATCTTGATTTAATTTATCAGGTGTCTGTAATAAATAGGCGAATGTAGATGAATAACCTAAAACACTTGCAGGGATAGTCGCTAATTGAGGAATTTTAGCCGCCAAACATAAAACCAAAACTGCCACTGAAACAGTAATTGCAGCCATGACAGAAAAACCAGGTGCTGCTTCAGTCGATGTTTCAGTTAATATAACTGCAGTTACCCAGGCCATAATCACCCCAAAAATCCCACAGACAATCGTATTTTTCAGTGCTTCTTTTGTCGCTCCCAAAAAGAAATAAGCCGCCCACGCTATAGTTGCGGCCCAAATAAAAAATACACCACTCGCTGGCCCAACTGCTAGAAAAGTAGCAACTCCAGATAAGCCACTGATACTAAGAGAAAGCGCTGTCAATTTATCCATAAATCACCTAAATAAACCTCTAAATTGAAAAAAATTTGTTGTATAGAGGAAAAATACAACACCTAAAGTTTAACCCAATTGATCCCGAAAAAACTTACTGGCTTTGAAAGAGACTTTTTTACCAGCAGGTAAAGTTATCGGCTCGCCGGTTTTGGGATTACGCCCTACCCTTGCTGCACGCGGTTTAACTTCAAAACTACCGAAACCAATCAAATTGATAGCCTCACCTTCCGCTAATTTATCTTTAATTGCGTTGAGAATAGCGTTTACTGTTCGACTTGATTGAGCGCCATTCAAATTGGCATACGATGAGACCGCATCGATTAATTGAGTTTTATTCATCACAAATCCTTTTAAATTTAAAACCTTAAATTCATAGAAATAATTTAAAAAATACGCATTATTTAACATCACGATTTATAAAAACAGACTTTATAAACCCTCCTTTTACAGTTTTTGACTTTTTAACACCCAAGTATTGAAAGAACTTTGAAATAACAACAAATAGCAACATAAGAATGATATTTGCAATGATCAAAATCACAGGAATCCCTAAAAAGCTATCTAGCAATATGGTTTCAGGATTTAACGACAATGCTTTAACATTATTAACCATTAATAAAAATACAACATTTGATTTATAACAAATTTTCACAACTTAGCCATCTAAAAAAACATCCATGTAAAATAAAAACCCCGATTTTAGAACTTGGCAACTATACCACCCATCATAGTTGCTCCTGGCGCAATATAACCAATACCCTCATACTTATCACCACCAATATTCATGAAGGTCATGCGAGCGGTAACATCTTTATATAGAGATTTAGTTACACCAAAATCATATGTTGAATATTCTTTATATTTTGTTGCGTTATTATCAACAGAGAATCTGTCACCAATATAATTAAATGCACCAAATGCAGTAAACCCATAGGGCAAGGTAAAATCTGCACGTAAATTACCTTGATCACTCGGTATATTGGTTAAGTTCATACCTTGAAGTGTGGCGTTTTGTTTAAACTTAGTAATTATGGAGTCTGTCTTTGTATAGCTCGCATATAAAGTGACAAAATCAGCTGCTTTCCACATACCTTCAACTTCGACACCTTGCGCTCTAACCCCTTCATAATTAACTTTAACAGTCTCTCTAGGGGAGAGTTTATTATTAGTAGACATTGATCCAATAAAATCTTCAGCCTTTGTATGAAACAATGTACCTTTAATATAAGCTTTCTTACCAAAGTAATAATCGAGACCCAAATCACTAGAAACCGCTGTTTCAGGTGAAAGCATTGGATTTGCAAATGAATTAACCCCATTTCGCTGACTATTACCATACATCTGCGAAATATCAGGCGTATTAAATGATTCACCAATTGACCCTCTTGCCACAAGATCATCAGTTAACTTATATGAGAAGCCTCCTTTCGGTGAGAACGAATCTTTTGATCGCTCATCCCAGCGCCCTTGCCCTGCTACAGTTTTATCCGTATCTATAAAATTACCTTCGGTTTGCCACAAATCCCAGCGCCCCGCAATGTTAATATTAAGAGGTCCAAAACCAATTTCATCTTGCAGAAAAATACCACTTAATCTGATATTGCCATCCGTTGTTTGTTTTCTGCCTAGAGTAGCAGGATAACTATTAATCATAGTCATTCTGCTATCAGAATATTGACCGCCAAAAGTCACTTTTTGATGTGTTCCTATGAAATGACTCGTTTGAGCTCTGATTCCATTTTCCATGTCATCAAAATTCCCTCTGTACAAGATCTTTTTTGATGTCGAATCTGTACTATCTGCATCCATTCTTCCAATACGACTATAAAGAACAACTGTCGATTCAGATGTTTCACCTAAATGACGATAACGAGCAGACCCTAAATACTGTTCACGATCCTGAGCAGTATAATCGGGAACTGTATATAAACCTGTCGCAACATCACTTAAGTAAGAAAAATTAAAATCTAATAAATTAGAAGTATCAATTGCATGACTAAATTTTCCAGCGACATTTGTTTTACGTGTACCAGTTTTATCTTGCTGTGATTTAGGCACAGTTGTATCAGGCCGCCACATATTGTAGCCATCACTTTCCAAATAACTGGTAGAGATTTGACCACCAGTAGTATCGTTTCCATAAGAAACAATGCCTGCTTCACGGATAGTTTCCATGCTCCCATATTCACTTTCGACCCGACCTTTTAAACCGGGTTTAATAGCTTTCGATATAACGTTAATCACACCACCCATCGCGTGATTACCATATAAAGCAGAACCAGCGCCGCGAACAACTTCAATTCGATCAACATCAATCGTACCTAATTGCGACCAATCAACCTGACTGTCATAAGCTACGTTCATAGGTACGTCATCAATCAAAACTAAGGTTCGACCATTCCCAGGTAAACCACGCGTATAGGTTTGAGCGATTCGATTTGGGGACGATGCATCCATCCTAGATGCGTAAACACCAGGTACACCTCTTAACAATTGATCCGCTGTTGTGGCAACTGATTTTTCAATTCGATCACTATCAATTACAGTAACCGCAGACGTAACATCTCTGATGTTACGCTCTGTTTTAGTTGCTGTTACCACCATTTCATCTAACTCATCCACATTCTTTTCCGCTGCATAAACACCAAACGGCAAAGCCAATGAAATCGCTAAAGTTAATTTTTTTAATACAGGTTTACGGATAAACATTTCAAACATCCTTATTTTTATAATGATTGAGCTTTTAAACGGGCTTTATGAACACGATTTGAATTACGCTTTTTTAACCAATGAATCACACCAGTAACCATTAATAACAACGGGGCAAATCCCACGATCAACACCAAAACCCGACCGGTTTGACCTAAGATTTCGCCGTTATGTAATGGCAGCTGTAGATTAATAAAAGCATTGCCAGCATTGAATTGATGCGGATCGCGGGTTTTTAGAACCTTACCGCTATATTGATCAATCCAGATCATCGTTGAGCCTTTAGAACGCAATTCGTCGGATTGACGGCCTGAGATTTGATAAGCCGCTTCTGAATTACTAGGGAAAAACACCCGCTGAACTTGCAGATTCGGCATAGCCAATTGAGCAATATTGATCACCATTTCTGGGGTAATGGCTACACCATTATTGGTTTCAGACTTAACCGGCGGTGCCATACCTTCTAAAGGCGAAAAGTAATTAACCGTTGGTCTAAAGATTTGCGGCAGGTTGAAATACACACCCGATAAGGACACAGCAAACATTACTAAAGCCGTGTAAATACCAACCGTTTTATGTAAGTCGAAATTAAAGCGGGTGAAACTGGCATTACGCTTAATCACGAATGCTTGCTTAATTTTGCTAAGTTTCGGCCACCACAAATAAATGCCGGTAATGGTTAACACTACCGTTAATAAAGCAGTAATCCCCATGATCAATTTGCCGGTATCGCCCGATAACAAATTGAAGTGCAACTTCAGAATAGTGGACATTAAAGAATCAAAGCGATCTCGGTCGCCGATAACTTGACCGGTGTATTGATTGACCATCACTTCATGAAAATGATGGTTATGACCTTTATGCCCATCTTCTGCAGGCACTTGGTATCTAAAGATCAAAGCCTCATCAGCTGACGAAGGCATTTGTAAATGGGCGGGGGCTGTTTTAATTGGTGAGGCTTGATTAGCCACCGCGATTAAATCGGCAAACGATCGGCTTTGTTCACCGACTGGCTCTATAACCATCAACTCCGAGTTCAACCACTTATCTAAAGCATGGTCATAAACCAACAAGCTGCCTGTTAAACCGGCTAACACTAAAAAAGCCCCCAACCAAAGCGAGATATATAGATGAAGCTTTAACAACACCTTACGAAAGGTGATTTTTTTCACTGCGGATAAAAAGCTAGTTAAACCATTCTTGGTTTTAGTGCGTGGCAAACGGGTTGAGCTGGAATTACCGGTTACGGTAGAAAATGGATCGATAACCGACATACAAATCTCCTAAAAGTCATGGTGAGAAATCATGATTAATGGCATTTGAAAAACGTCATTAACTGTAACTAACCATTGTTTAATGCATGAAACATGCCAAAAAATTCTTTAAGGTAATTTTTGCATCTATATCATAGACTTATGAAAAAAACATTACTAAACAAAGCCAACTCAAAATAATTAAACTGAGTTATATAACGCAAACAGACTAAAAATTGTGGGATATAACCTATTTTTGGGAAAAATCAGAGTGATATGGAAAAAACGTAAGTTAATAATGTATAAAATCGAAGTTTAGACTAAGCCAAACTGCCATTTTTAATCTGAAACAGAACGGTTGGATGCTGGATAGAGGCAATGAGAAGATAATCTTTAATTAAACTATGTTATATAACGCACAAGGTGTGGCATATCACACATTTTCTAAAATCAGCCTTTCTGCCATAATAAAGCTAACCACAAGCCGCAATTCAATTAAATAAAACAAAAACACAAC
>Ga0208223_1000020_pt1 | contig 40219 bp, 39 predicted proteins | sample LakMenE07Oct09ns_FD_150678 | JGI IMG/M metagenome (GOLD analysis project Ga0208223, IMG submission 150678) | Freshwater microbial communities from Lake Mendota, WI - 07OCT2009 deep hole epilimnion ns (SPAdes) | ecosystem: Environmental > Aquatic > Freshwater > Lake > Epilimnion/Euphotic zone ...
ATGAGATTCCACAGATGGTTTCAATTACTGGTTCAGTTCGAGCTGGTATGGAGGTAGCAGGTAGTGCTGCTAAAGATTTAAAGAAGTTACACCTTGAGTTAGGCGGCAAGGCACCGGTTGTGATCTTTGATGATGCTAATTTGCAAGCGGCATGTGAATGGATTGCAGTTGCCGGCTACTTTAACGCTGGCCAAGATTGCACAGCAGCTACAAGAGTTTTAGTTGAGGCAAGTGCTTATGATGATGTGGTGGCACTGCTTTCTGAGCAGGCAAAAAATGTTATTAAGGTTGGAATGCCAAATGAGGATGTTTTAGTTGGTCCAGTTAATAATGCAAACCAATTAGCCAGAGTGCAAGGCTTTTTGGATCGAGTTCCATCCCATGCCAGAGTCACCGCCGGTGGTACTGCAATTAAGGGTCCAGGATATTTCTGGAATCCAACTGTGGTGGCAGATCTAAAGCAAGATGATGAGATGATTCAAAATGAGATCTTTGCACCAGTTATCACTGTGCAAAAGTTCACCGATGAGGCAGAGGCTGTTCGTTATGCCAATGGAGTTAAGTATGGATTGGCCTCAAGTGTTTGGACTAAGGATCATGGCCGGGCAATGCGGATGGCAAAGGCTTTTGATTTTGGTTGCGTGTGGATAAATACCCATATTCCAATGGTGGCGGAGATGCCACACGGCGGATTTAAGCACTCAGGCACCGGCAAGGACCTGTCTGCTTATGGATTTGAGGAGTACACCCGCATCAAACACGTGATGACAAACCTCAACGCCTGATAGATTTCCCCACATTCCCCTGAGCAAAATGATCTGTTCCTTCTAGATAAATAAGAAAGAGAATCCATGAAGAAAGATGTTAACTCCCTCTCTCCTGAAGCTCGCGCAATTATTCGCGCACAGGTTTCTCGCCGATCAGTACTTGCTGGTGTTGGCGCTGTTTCAGCAGCTGGATTATTAGCAGCATGTGGCACTGGTTCATCTACTGGCGCAGCTGCAGTTGTTGATGTTAGCGATACAGAAAAAATTGTTCGTTGGGCAAACTGGCCGCTTTATTTAGATTTTAATGAGGATACAAAGGTTTATCCAACCTTGGCTGCCTTTGAAAGCCAAAATGGTTTAAAGGTTACCTATGAAGAGGCAATTGATGACAACAACACCTTCTACGGAAAAGTACAAGGACAACTTTCAATTGGATCAGATATTGGTTATGACATCGTCACCCCAACGGATTGGATGGCGGCAAGATTTATTGAGCAGGGATATGCACAAAAATTAGATCCAGCTAATGTGCCTAACAAATCAAATATCCGCCAAGTTTTATCTGATGTGGGCTATGACAAGGGTCGTCAGTATTCATTAACCTGGCAATCAGGTTTTGCTGGCTTTGGTTGGAATACTCAAAAACTTCCTAAGGGTGTTCGCACTATGGATCAATTATTTGCACCAGCAAATAAAGGAAAGGTAGTAGTTCTCTCCGAGCTTCGCGACACAGTGGGTGTGATCATGCTTTATCAGGGCGTAGATCCAGCCTCTAACTTCACTGAGGATCAATTCATGAATGCAATTGATTTCCTTAAGGGAAAGATTGCTGATGGCTTTATTCGCCAAGTTAAGGGTAACTCTTATGCTGAAGATCTAAAGCGCGGAGATGCTAATGCCGTTATTGGCTGGTCTGGCGATATCTTTATTTTGAAATCTGAATCAGATGGCAAGTTTGATTTTGCTATTCCAGAATCAGGTGGAACATTGTGGAGCGATAATATGTTGATTCCTTCAACTTCAACTCATAAGAAAAATGCAGAGAAGTTAATGAATTACTACTACGAGCCAGCAGTTGCAGCTGAGGTGGCAGCTTATGTGAACTACATCTGTCCAGTAGAGGCTGCTCAACCAGAGCTTGAAAAGATTGACCCAGCTTTGGCTAGCTCACCATTTATATTCCCAGATGCAGCAACTTTGGCAAAGGTTAAGGTATTTAGATCACTCTCAGCTGACGAGAGCACTAAGTTCCAAACCGCTTTTGACGAAGCTATCGGCAATTAAGCACCGATAAGTAGCTGGTAATGGCGAACAATAAAGTCTCGCAAGATACTGGCGACTTAAAGTTAGACCGGGTTTCAAAACATTACGGTGATTTTTGCGCGGTTGATGATCTGTCATTAATCGTTCCAGATGGTTCATTCTTTGCACTCCTTGGACCATCTGGTTGCGGTAAAACTACAACCTTGCGAATGATTGCAGGTCTTGAAGAGCCAAGTGCTGGAACGATTTCAATCGGTGATACCGATATAACAACCCAAAAGTCATATAGACGAAATGTAAATACCGTATTCCAAAATTATGCACTATTTCCTCATTTAACAATCTTTGAAAATATTGCTTTTGGTCTTCGCCGGCGTGGAGTTAAAGATGTTAAGAGTGAGGTTGAGAGCGCATTAAATCTAGTTGAAATGGCTCACCTTGCTGAGCGCAAACCAAACCAACTATCAGGTGGTCAGCAACAGCGAATTGCAGTTGCCAGAGCAATAGTTAATCGACCTGAGGTGTTATTACTTGATGAGCCGCTTGGAGCTCTTGATTTAAAACTTCGCCGGCAGATGCAGATTGAGTTAAAGCGAATTCAAACAGAGGTTGGAATTACCTTCATTCATGTTACCCATGATCAAGAAGAGGCCATGACCATGGCTGACACTATTGCGGTAATGAATCAAGGCAAGATTGAACAGATGGGTAGTGCTACAGATCTTTATGAAGCACCAAAGACTGCATTTGTGGCTAACTTCTTAGGTCAATGTAATTTGATTAAAGGAAAGATCACATCAAGGGCAGGGGATAAGGCAACTGTTACCGCTAAAGGCTTAACTTTTGAAGTCCCACTATCTAGAGTTGCAACCAGCAATGACAGTGTATTTCTTGGGGTAAGACCAGAAAAACTTAGGTTAGATGACACAGGTGTTAACTCAATTAAGAATTGCGTCGTTACAGATCGCTCATTTGTTGGTACATCTACTCAGTACTTAGTACGAGCGCCATGGGATTTAGAGTTGGTAGTTTTTGAACAAAATGATGAAGGATTACATGATCTGCGAGTTGGCGACACCGTCTCACTTGAATGGGATCCAGAGCATACTTTTGCTTTAGATGGTGCTGGTGATATTAATGCTGGCGCTGATCTTGATGATGAAGAGTAAGTAATGGCATTTTTGCACGCTGTTTCAACTGGTAAATCTGCTACCAAGAGTGTGTTGAAAAGCAGATCACTTACACCTTATCTTTTACTAGCACCAGGGTTAATCTGGTTAGTCACCTTTTTTATAATACCGATATTTTCACTTGGCAGCACCTCCACAATGGTTCGACCAGATGGAGCCCAAATTGGGGTTTATGTTCAAGAGCTTAGATTTGCAAATTATGTTGATGCATTCATAGCTAACCAAGATCAATACATTAGATCATTTGTCTATGCAGGCCTTGCCACAATTTTGGCTCTCTTAATTGCATATCCATTGGCATATGCAATCGCCTTTAAAGCAGGTAAGTATCGAAACATTTTATTAGTACTTGTGATCGCGCCATTTTTTACCTCATTCCTATTAAGAACTATTGCCTGGACGCAGATTTTGGCCGACTCCGGTCCAGTAGTTTCTGCTATAAAAGTTCTGCCATTTGTTGATGAGTTGTTTCGGATAAATAACACCTCAACTGCTGTGGTAATTGGTCTTGCATATAACTTTCTTCCCTTTATGACCTTGCCACTTTATGCCAGCCTTGAGCGGATTGATCCGAGAACTTTGGAGGCAGCAGGTGACCTATATGCAAATGGTCTAACTACCTTTCGTAAAGTGACTTTGCCACTTTCTATGCCGGGGCTAGTTGCTGGCACATTGCTAACCTTTATTCCAGCAGCTGGTGATTATGTCAACGCCGCCATCTTGGGTAATCCAGGAACAAAGATGATTGGCAATGTAATTGAGTCCCGCTTTTTTGCAGTGGTGGATTATCCAACTGCGGCTGCTCTCTCATTTACCTTAATGGCAACAATCTTAATTTTAGTCACAGTTTATATCCGCAGATCTGGAACGGATGAGCTGGTATGACAACTATTAATGCACCAATGCCATCACTTAGCCACCGAGCAAGCAGGTGGTTTTCTAGAAATCTAATTCGTATCTATGCCGCTTTGGCATTTATTTATTTGTTCATCCCTGTTGCCTACACCTTTGTATTTTCCTTTAATGATGCTGGAAAAAGTAATTTAGTTTGGCAGGGCTTTACTCTTGAAAATTGGCAAAACCCATGTGGGGCACCTCAAGTGTGTGAGGCGGTAGTTAATTCATTACAAATTGGTGTGATCTCAACTGTGCTAGCAACAATTCTTGGAACCATGATCGCATTTGCATTAGGTAGATATAAATTTAAAGGTAGAAAATCCACAAATCTTTTGATCTTCCTACCAATGGCTACCCCTGAAGTAGTTCTTGGCGCATCACTTCTTGCCATGTTTTTAAATCTTCGAGTCAATCCTGGCTTTTGGACAATTGTTATCTCACATGTGATGTTTTGTATATCATTTGTGGTGGTAACTGTTAAAGCCAGAATCGCATCTTTGGATCCAAGACTTGAGCAAGCTGCGATGGATTTATATGCCAATGAGCGGGAGACTTTTAGGTATGTAACCTTGCCGCTAGTAATGCCAGGTATTGCAGGTGCTGCCTTACTGGCTTTCTCTCTCTCCTTTGATGATTTTATTATTACAAACTTTAACTCTGGAGTGGTCTCAACCTTTCCGAAGTTTGTTTACGTCTCAGCTGCTAGAGGTATTCCAGCACAGGCTAATGTGATTGGAAGCGCAATGTTTTTTATCGCCTTAATCATTGTGATAGTTGGCCAAGTAGTTAGCCGCAAACGAAAGAAGATATGAAAATTCCACCAAGCATCAAAGGGCTTACCTTTGGCTTGACCCTTATTTTTTGTTCCACCTCAATCCCGGCATATGCAGCAACTGCGGTGCAGCCAGGATCTGTTTGTTCAAAGCAGGGAATGACCAAGAGCTACCAGGGAAAGAAGTACAGCTGCAAGAAATCTGGCAACAAGTTGGTTTGGGATAAGGGCGTAGCAGTTAGCAAGCCAAAATCAACAAGTAATGCTGGAGCAACTGCATCAAAAAATGTTGAACTTCCGGCTGAGGGGAGCAAATGCACAAAGATTGGTGAAAAAATTGTTAGCGCCAATCGAACTATGCGCTGCTCATGGGCAGGACATGCCAATACAACTGAAGAAGCTTTAGACAGATTGGTATGGCGCAGCGGTACAGTGACTAAAGTTTCAACATCAAAATCAAACAATTACTCTGTCACCCCTAAAGAGGGTGCTACCTGTAATAGTTCGGGAGATACTTTTAATGTATCTGGTGGAATTCTTGAATGTCGCTGGATTGCTGGAAGTAGGCTCCAGTGGATCAAGATTAACACCATCAAAAAAACCTTTACTAATGCAATTAGTCCAGTCTCTATCGATACATGCAAATTACAAAACAGTGCCATGACAGTAGCGCGCGGAAATCGGGATGCTACTCAATTTGCAGGCTTTCCACTTCCTAAACCTGATTACATGAGCGTTAAGGGCAACAATGAGGTTCTGATTGTTCCAGTTGACTTTCCAGATTTTCAAGGCGGTAGCGAACTTAAAGCACAGCTTGACTATGACATAAAGTGGTTAGTGGATTGGTATGACTACTTTAGTAATGGTCAATCTAAATTTAATGTGACCACAATGGATCGTTGGTTAAGGTTGCCGAAAGATAGATCTGCTTACCCAACTGATGAAAAAAGCAAAGATGCGTTGGGGGCAACAAGTAATAAGCGCCAATCACTTCAGGCTCAAGCTTTTATTGATGAAGTCACTAAAGTTTTTGACTTGCGAAAATTCTCTACCGTTTATCTGTTCTTCCCAGATGGAAATTGGGCTCATGGAGATTTAATTGTCCGTAACCAAACCTTTAAAATAAAAGAGGGCGAAGTAATTCTTAATTTCTTTAGTTGGGGACGTAATTTAGAGGGAATGGAAACTCTCAAGTGGGCTTATTACATACATGAAACCCTCCATGACTTAAGGATTAATGGCCACGCACCTGGAAATGGTTGGCCACTTGGAATTATGACAAACCAATCAGGAATAAGTCTTGCAATGAATCCATGGGAACAATTCTTGTTAGATTGGTTGCCAGCTGAGCAAATCTACTGTGATGACATCAGCACGCTTAAAACCACAAGGGTTTCACTCTCTCCAATTGAGCGAGAGGACCGACAAACAAAGATTGCAGTAATTAAGATTTCACCCACCAAGGCAATTGTGGTTGAATCACATGGCATAGATAAGTGGAGCAACTTTAAGTTTGGCGACCGTGAGTTCCCACCAGGCTTTTATTCGATCATGGCTTATCTGATAGACCTTGAAAAAACAGTGGCTCCACCCGTTAAATCAGATGGCAGCTCACTCTCAAATGATGAATGGGCTTGGGCGGTCTGGCAAAAGGTTTCAGGCAGGCCATCAAATCAATTTAACATCTCAGTTGGCGACCGAAAGAGTCTTGGTGACTATGTTGCAGTTCTTGGTGACTCATTTGTAATTGAGGGAGTCCAAATCAAGTTCGTTGGAACTGGAGACTTTGAAACTATTGAAATCTCAAAAGTTTAGTATTTAGCAATAGGAAGTATTTCAAGTAGTATTTTGATTGGTAAAAGGGAGCTATGACCAACATCGGCAATATGTATGGACCAGATTTCACATTTCTTGGTATTCCAAGATGTGATTTAGATAAGCCTGAGAGTTATAAGGGTGCTGATGTAATTATTGTTGGAGCACCAATTGATAGTGGAACCTCACACAGGTCAGGTGCGAAGATGGGACCTCAAGCCATTCGAATGGGTGATTATCTTCCTCATGATGGCTCAAGGCCACACCTTGCAATGCGAATTGATCCACTGCAAAAGCTAAAGATTTTTGATGCCGGAGATTTACTAATGCCAGGTGGAGATCTAGTTAATTCACTTAAAGTATTAGAGCATGCAACGGAAAAGATTTCAAAAGCTGGTGCTATCGCTGTTGTATTAGGGGGAGATCACTCAATTGCATCCGCTGATGTAGCAGGAATTGCAAATCATTTAGGTAAAGGCAAAGTTTCGATGATTCACTTTGATGCCCATGCCGATACTGGTGAAGATCAATTTGGCGCACTGATTGGCCATGGCACACCGATGCGCAGGTTGATTGAATCAGGATCTGTTCGTGGTGATCGCTTTTTACAGTTAGGTCTTCGTGGATATTGGCCAGATGATGCCACTTTAAAGTGGATGGCAGGAAAAGGAATGAAATCTTATGAGATGACAGAGATTCATCATCGTGGCATGAAAGCTGTGCTGGATGAATCATTTTCAATTCTTACCGATGGTTGTGATGGCGTCTTTTTATCTGTTGATATTGATGTTGTCGATCCTGGTATGGCACCAGGAACTGGCACGCCAGAGCCTGGTGGAATGACAAGTAGAGAGTTACTAGAAGCAGTTAGAAGAATTTGTTTTGAACTTCCAATTGTTGGCGTTGATGTAGTTGAGGTGGCACCTGCTTATGACAGCAGCGATATCACAGCAATCTTGGCAAATCGTGTGGTATTAGAAGCACTTAGTGCAATTGCACTTAAGAAAGCAGGCGGTGCGTACTCACCAACTAGAAATTTACTTGATAGGTAATTAAGCAGTAATTGAGGCTAGCGCCTCATCTAAAACAGCCAAGCCATCACGAAGTAGATCCTCTTCAATTACAAGTGGAGGTAGCAATCTAATTACGTTGGCATATGTGCCAGCGGAGAGAATTAAGACTCCCTTGCTAACACAGTATTTAATTGCAGCAGTTAATGCTTCAGGGTTTGGCTCATTAGTTCCAGGCTTAACCAATTCAATAGCTTGCATAGCGCCTCTGCCTCTTACCTCACCAATAATTGAGTATTTCTTCATCATTGCAGTTAACTCTTGGTGCATAATCTCACCAATTTTCTTTGCACGAGCAACTAAATTATCTTGCTCAATAACTTCAATCGCGCCAAGAGCTGCAGCACATGCAACTGGATTTCCACCATATGTGCCACCTAGACCTGAAAGGTGAATTGAATCCATAATCTCAGCTCGACCGGTAACACCTGCAAGTGGAAGACCTGCGGCAATTCCTTTAGCGGTAACAATTAAATCTGGAGTGATACCTTCATCTTCACAGGCAAACATATCTCCAGTTCGAGCAAATCCAGTTTGAACCTCATCTGCCACAAAGACAATTCCATTGTCTTTACAGAATTTGGCAAGTCCAGGTAGAAAGCCTTTACACGGAACAACAAATCCACCTTCACCAAGAATTGGTTCTATCACAATGCAAGCAACATTGCTGGCGCCAATTTCTTTCTCAATTTTATGAATCACCATGGACAAAACAGCACTTTCACAAGGTTTAGTACATGCATCGCATCGATACGGGTATGCCATCGGCATTCGATAAACCTCTGGAGCAAAGGGCCCAAATCCATCCTTGTATGGCATGTTCTTAGCTGTCATTGCCATAGTTAAATTAGTTCTTCCGTGGTAACCATGCTCAAAAACAACAACTGCAGATCGCTTGGTGAATTTGCGGGCAATCTTTACCGCATTTTCAATCGCTTCTGCACCTGAGTTAAAGAGAGCTGATTTCTTTTTATGAGTACCAGGGGTTAATCGATTTAATGCTTCACAAACTTCAACATAACCGGTGTAGGGAACCACCATGAAACAGGTATGGCTAAATGCATCGATCTGAGTTTTCACTCGATCTGCCACTCTATTTTGTGAGTGACCAACATTTAATACTGCAATTCCGGCACCCAAATCTAAAATTGAGTTACCATCAACATCAACAATAATTGCACCCTGTGCGTGATCAATAAATACTGGAAAAGCTGTACCGAGTGAGGCAGAGACCGCCTCACCTCTTCGTTTGATTAACTCAGCAGATTTAGGTCCTGGAATAGCAGTTACTAGATTTCGCTTTTGTATTACCTGCTTTTTAGCCTCTGAGTACATGCCTAAATACTATCGGAGGAGGCTCAAACTTGGCACAGTTAAGATACTCACATGCGTGATGTGGTGGTTTTAGGTTCAACTGGATCTATTGGGGTGCAGGCCCTTGAGATTGTGGCAGCCAACCCAAATAAGTTTCGCCTTGTTGGCTTAAGTGGTGGACGAAAAAACCCACAATTGTTAATGCAGCAAGCAAAGAAATTTAATGTGCCAATTGTTGGTTCAATGGCAGCTGCACCTGAAACAGCCGGGGTACAGGTAATAGATGGTGATAACTCATCAGTTGAGATTGCAGCTTTGCCATGTGACATTGTTTTAAATGGCATCACTGGCTCAATTGGATTAGGCCCAACTCTTTCAGCCCTGGGCGTTGGCAACAAGGTAGCGCTGGCAAATAAAGAGTCCTTAGTTGCAGGTGGTGAGTTAGTGATGAAGTATGGCGCGGATCGGATCATCCCAGTTGATTCAGAGCACTCAGCAATTTACCAAGCCTTACTTGCTGGCAAGAAGAGTGATGTCAGGAAATTGATATTAACTGCAAGTGGTGGACCATTTAGGGAAAGAGCAGATCTTTCTGATGTGACCGTGGCAGATGCGTTAAATCATCCAACCTGGTCAATGGGAGAGGTAGTGACAATAAATTCTGCCACCTTGCTAAACAAGGGACTTGAGATTATCGAAGCACATTATTTGTTTGATCTACCTTATGAAGATATTGAAGCGGTAATACATCCACAATCTGTTGTTCACTCACTAGTTGAGTTCATAGATGGCTCCACAATTGCTCAAGCATCACCACCAAATATGAAAGGACCTATCGCTTACGCACTTTCCTATCCAGATCGAATTAGTAAGGCAACTGCAGCAATTGATTGGAGTAAATCCCATACCTGGCAGTTTTTGCCAATAGATAATGAAAAGTATCCAGCAATTGAGTTAGCAAAAAGATGTGGTCAATTGGGCTCAGGATTACCGGCTGTATACAACGCAGCAAATGAGGTGGCAGTTGCCGCATTCTTAGCTGGTCAGATTAAATTCACAGCGATAATTGATATTGTTGAGGCGGTTGTTCAATCATTTGGCAGTAACACTCCAACTACAATTAGAGATATCTCCGATGTCAGTGGCATAGAGAAAAGTGCGCGTATAAAAGCAGATGAGTTAATTAAGGAGCTAGCTTAGATGGCCATCATTGGTATTTTAGCTTTTGCCGTTGCACTCTTAGTATCGGTAATGATTCATGAAGCAGGACATTATTTAACTGCAAAAAAGTTTGGCATGAAGGTAACTGAGTTTTTTGTTGGTTTTGGAAAGAAAATTTGGTCAGTCACTAAGGGAGAGACCGAGTTTGGATTAAAGGCAATACCAGCAGGTGGCTACTGCAAAATAGTAGGTATGACGCCACGGGAGGAGTTATCACCAGCTGATGCGGATCGAGCATTTATCAAAGCCAGTGTGCCACAACGTTTAATTGTTTTAGGAGCTGGCTCATTTCTGCACTTTGTAATTGGATTTGTTCTGTTGATTGTTTTGTTTGCCTCAGTAGGTATTACCTCTCTTACCAATCAGGTAGAGCGAGTAAGTGAGTGCATTCCGCAAACTGCTAATGAGGTTTGTTCAGCAAAATCTGTGCCCTCTCCTGCCAAGAATGCTGGCATTATTGCTGGGGATAAAATTGTTAAAGTAAATGGCCTTTCCTATCAGGAGTGGTCTGAAGTTGTTGAGGTGATTCGATCCTCTGCTGGCAAGCAATTAGATATCACTATCGATCGAAATGGCAGCTTAATTAATATTTTAGTTACGCCAGCAAGCAGAGAGCTAGATGGCAAAGAGATTGGTGTGTTGGGAGTTGTAAATCAGGTTGGCACAATTACCTATGGACCATTAACTGCAATTGCAAAAGGTGGCTCATTTACAATAGATATCTTGCAAAATAGTGTTACTGCACTAATTTCACTTCCTAGCAAAATTCCAGATCTTGTAAACCAAACCTTTGGTAATCAAGAGCGAGATCCTGAAGGGTTAGTTGGCGTGGTTGGTGTGGCGCGGGTAAGTGGTGAGACAGCTGAAACTAAAGCCTTAACAACTAGAGAGAAGATCGCCACCTTTATTTTGATTATTGCATCTTTGAATATATTTGTTGGCATGTTTAATTTACTTCCGCTTTTGCCATTAGATGGCGGACATATGGCGGTAGCAATTGCTGATGGGGTAAGAAATACTCGGGCAAAGGCAAAGGGCTTGGCAAAGCCGGCACCATTTGATGTCGAACGGCTCACACCAATCACGATGGTGGTCTTTGTAGTGATGGCTTCTTTATCACTTCTGCTGCTTACCGCAGACATACTCAACCCAATTCGACTTAATTTCTAGGTAAGGTTTGGTTATGGTAAATCTTGGAATTCCATCGGCGCCACCTCCAACACTTGCACCTCGTCGAAAGAGCAGGCAGTTAAAGGTTGGTTCAGTTTTAGTTGGTGGGGATGCTCCAGTATCGGTGCAATCAATGTGTACAACACTTACCTCAGATGTGAATTCAACCTTGCAACAGATTGCAGAGTTAACTGCATCTGGTTGTCAGATTGTTCGTGTTGCTGTGCCATCCCAAGATGATGCTGACGCACTTGCTCAGATTGCTAAGAAATCACAGATTCCAGTAATTGCTGATATTCACTTTCAGCCAAAGTATATTTTTGCTGCCATTGATGCTGGTTGTGCTGCGGTTAGAGTAAATCCAGGAAATATTAAACAATTTGATGACAAGGTTAAAGAGGTGGCAAAGGCAGCAGGTGATGCTGGTATTCCAATTCGAATTGGTGTTAACGCTGGCTCTCTTGATCCAAGATTATTAGCAAAGTATGGCAAGGCAACACCAGAGGCTTTAGCTGAGTCGGCACTCTGGGAAGCCTCCCTATTTGAAGAGCATGGTTTTAGTGATATCAAAATCTCAGTTAAACACCATGATCCAGTAACAATGGTTAAGGCTTATCGCATATTGGCAGCAAAATGTGATTACCCATTACATCTTGGCGTTACTGAGGCTGGTCCACTTTTCCAAGGCACAATTAAATCTGCTACCGCTTTTGGCATATTACTTGCTGAAGGAATTGGCGACACTATTCGTGTTTCACTATCTGCTCCACCAGTGGAGGAGGTAAAGGTTGGTATTGCAATTTTAGAATCCCTTAATTTGCGCCAACGAAAGTTAGAGATTGTCTCCTGTCCTTCATGTGGCAGAGCCCAAGTAGATGTTTACTCTTTGGCAGAAAAAGTTCAAGCAGGATTACAAGGAATGACAGTGCCACTTCGAGTTGCAGTTATGGGTTGTGTTGTTAATGGACCAGGAGAAGCACGAGAGGCAGATCTTGGTGTGGCCTCTGGTAATGGTAAGGGTCAGATATTTGTAAAGGGTGAGGTAATTAAAACTGTGCCAGAGGCACAGATAGTTGAGACCTTAATTGAAGAGGCGATGCGTCTTGCTGAAGAAATGGAGGCGGCTGGCGTGGCATCAGGTGAGCCAACAGTTGCAGTTCAATAGATAGGCTTTACCTATGTTAAAGATGTCCACCTTATTGTTGCGCACATTGCGTGATGATCCAGCAGATGCTGAGGTGGCATCTCACCGATTATTAGTCAGAGCAGGATTTGTAAGACGAGTAGCAGCTGGTATCTACTCATGGTTGCCTCTTGGTTATCGCACATATCGCAAGATTGAAAATGTTGTAAGGCAAGAGATGGATAAGGCTGGATTTCAAGAGGTTCACTTTCCAGCACTTTTGCCAAAGGATCCTTATGAACAAACAAATCGTTGGGCTGAGTACGGCCCTGATTTATTTAGATTGCAAGATCGAAAAGGTAATGATTATTTACTAGGGCCAACTCATGAAGAGATGTTTACCCTAATGGTTAAGGGTGAGTTTTCTTCATATAAAGATCTACCGCTTTCTATTTACCAAATTCAAACTAAGTACCGGGATGAACCACGTCCAAGAAGTGGAATCATTAGAGGTCGAGAGTTTGTGATGAAGGATTCATATAGCTTTGATGTTGATGATGCTGGCCTTGAGATTTCATACAATAAACATCGCCAGGCTTATATAAATACCTTTGATCGCTTAGGACTTAAGTACAACATTGTTTCGGCGATGAGTGGTGCAATGGGCGGATCAAAATCTGAGGAGTTCTTGGCGCCATGTCCTACAGGTGAGGACACATATGTTTTATGTAATGGCTGTGGTTATGCCGCAAATGTAGAGGCGATGGTTACCAAGGTTGCGCCATATAAGGGTGACAAAGTGGGGGCAATTGAAGTTTTAGATACACCAAATACGCCAACTATTGATTCATTAGTTCAAGTTTTTAATAGTAAGTATGGTGCAAATATCAGCGCTGTTGATACCTTAAAAAATGTTTTACTGATGGCTGATGAAAAACCAATAGCGGTTTTAGTTCCTGGAGATCGTGAGGTTGATTTAAAGAGATTAGAGGCAAATCTAGTTGGCGTTAAGGATTTACGTTTATTTGAAGATGCCGACTTTGCAAAGTATCCAAAACTTGTTAAAGGTTATGTTGGGCCACAAGATGCGAAAGCCTTTGGAATTACCTTATACGCCGACCCAAGAGTTAATGAGGGGTCTCATTGGGTAACAGGTGCTAATCAAAAAGATAAGCACGCACGGTTCGTAACATGTGGGCGTGACTTTAAGGTTGATCAATATGTTGAATCAGCTGAAGTCAGAGCAGGAGATGGTTGTCCAAAGTGTGACAAACCAGTTGTAATTGATCGAGCCATTGAGATTGGCCATATATTTCAATTGGGAAGAAAGTATGCGCAATCACTTGGGCTGACAGTTTTAGATAAAGAGGGAAAACCTGTTGTAGTAACGATGGGCTCTTATGGAATTGGAGTCTCTAGAGCAGTTGCGGCAATTGCTGAACAAACCCATGATGAGATTGGCTTAAATTGGCCAGCAGAGGTAGCACCTGCTGATGTTCATATTGTGGCAACTGGTAAAGAGGATCAACCATTTGATGTGGCAGAACAAATAGCAAAAGATTTAGAGGCAAAAGGACTTGAAGTTCTCCTAGATGATCGCCGAGAGGCATCTGCTGGAGTTAAGTTTAAGGATGCTGAATTAATAGGAATTCAAAAGATAATCATTGTTGGTAAAGCATTAGCAGATGGCAAGGTTGAGGTGCGAGATCGCAAATCTGGCGATAAGCAAGAGGTTGCCCTGGCTGATGTTGTTAAAACATTAGTTAAGTAATTTATGAGTATTGAGATCGCAATATTTTTGGCGATCGCATCAGGTTTTGCTGGCTTTGTTGATGCAATGGCAGGTGGCGGGGGATTAATTCAACTCCCAGCACTATTAGTTGGATTACCTAATAAAGAGGTGCCATTAATTCTTGGAACTAATAAGGTGCCATCAATATTTGGCACTTTGGCAGCTGCTCGAAACTACTTTAAAAAGATTAAGCCAGATATCCCACTGACCTTAACCATGATGGGGCCAGCATTTGCCGGCTCAGTAGCTGGCGCAGCATTTGCAGCTTATGTTCCTAAGGATTTCTTTAAGCCATTTCTTGTTTTTTTGCTAATCCTGGTTGCAATCTATACCTGGCGCAAACCTGAGTTGGGAATGGATGAGAATTTAAAGTACACCCACAAAAAGCGGTTAGTAATTGTGGCCCTAATTGGATTAATGATCGGCTTCTACGATGGCATATTTGGTCCAGGTACTGGCACATTTCTAGTCTTCTTTTTAGTATCAACTATTGGCTATGCCTTTTTGAAAGCATCAGCGACTGCAAAATTAGTTAATATCTCAACTAATGCCGGCGCAATTTTGAGTTTTCAACTAACTGGCCATATCTGGTGGCAATTAGGTTTACTTCTAGCTTTTGCCAATGTGACAGGTGCGATTATTGGCTCACGCCTTGCAATTAAGGGTGGCTCACCATTGGTGCGTAAAGTATTTCTAGCAGTTGTGTTTTTACTTATCGCCCGCGTTGCCTGGGACACTTTTATAAGTTAAACTTAGATTCACAACTTAATATCGAAGAAGGAAAAATGGGAAAAAAAGAAGAGATTTCAGCGGCGATTACTCCCGCACTATCTGACCTCGGTTTCTACCTTGAGGATATAACAATTACTTCAGCTGGCCGGCGCAGCATGCTTACCGTCATTGTTGATGGTGATACACATTTATCTCTTGATCAAGTAACTGTTGCTACCAAAGCGATAAGTGAGATTGTCGAAAACATTCAAAGTTTAGGGCAAGCCCCTTTTACCTTAGAGGTTACCTCCCCAGGTTTAGATCGCCCGCTAACAAAGCCTAGGCACTGGCGAAAAAATATTGATCGTTTAGTAAAGATAGTTTTATTAGATGGCAAAGAGATTAAGGGCAGAGTTAAGGATGCTACTGAAATATCGGCCACAGTAGATGAGCAGGTAGTAAAGTTTTCAGATATTAAGCGCGCAACACTTGAGATTGAGTTTAAGCAGGTGGGCAAGTGAGTGTTGATATTGAAGCGCTTAAAACTTTAGCCCAAGAAAAGAAATTGCCACTTGAGCGATTAATCAATGCAATTGAAAATGAGGTTGCTAAAGCTTATGCCGAGCTACCAGTTGCTAAACCACATGGCCGAGCGGTTTTAAATCGACAAAGTGGTGAGTTAGTTATTTATGTTCCAGTACTTGGCCCAGATGGTGATCGCATCGATACAGTCACCGATAACCCAGATGGCTTTGCAAAATTAGCTGATAAAACAGCACGTAAAGTAATTAAAGAGAAGATGCGCGAGGCAAAAGATCTTGAGGTTGTAACTGAGTTCTCCGGCAGTGTTGGTGATGTAATTGGCGGAATTGTGCAACAAGGCAGAGATGCTGAGGTTATCTATGTCAGTTTAGGAAGAGTAGAGGGAAAGGTGCCAGCTGCTGAGCAGGTAAAGGGTGAGGTTTATAAACATGGGGATCGAATTAAATGTTTTGTAGTAGATGTTAAGCAGGGAGAAAAAGGTCCAGAGGTAACTTTATCTAGAACCCATCCTGCCTTTGTGAAGATGTTATTTGCATTAGAGGTACCAGAGATTAAAGATCGCGTAGTAGATATTGTTGGAATCGCACGTGAGCCAGGTGCTAGAACAAAGTTATCGGTGAGAACTCATCGCGCAGGTGTAAGTGCTAAGGGTGCCTTAATTGGTCCGCAAGGAAGCAGAGCACAAAATGTTATGAATGAGTTAAATGGTGAAAAGATTGACATCATTGATTACTCAGATGATCCAGCAACCTATGTGGCCAATGCATTAGCGCCGGCAAAGGTGAGCTCAGTAGAGATTGTTGATTTAGCAGCTAAATCTGCCAAGGTGGTTGTGCCGGATTATCAATTATCACTTGCAATTGGCAAAGATGGTCAAAATGCCAGACTTGCTGCCCGCCTTACCCAGTGGCGAATTGATATCCATCCAGATAATCCAGTAACGCAGATTAAGGCGGAAAAGGCAGAGGAAGCGGCAACTATTTCACCCATCCAAGGGGCGTAGGGTAGAGTGCGCGATGTTGGGTAAAAAACTTAGACAACGCAGCTGCATCGCATGTCGAAAGTTGGCTACTCGAGAGGATTTAATTCGAACAGTTTTGATCGGTAATGAAGTCAAAGTCGATCTAAACCATCGGATGAGCGGCCGGGGAGCATGGCTTCACCCAAACTGCTTTTTGGTGGTAACTGAGCGAAAATCTTTTAATCACGCCTTTAAGTATGAAGGTGAGATTAAGTTTGAAGAGGTAGCAGATTACTTAAAAGGATTAAGTAATTAAGAAAATGTATGAAGCGAGCGAGAATGACACTCTAATGAGCACTACCAGATTATGAGTAGGTCTATTTAGGTTCGCGCGTAAATAACGCGGGGCCAGAAGAAGGAGCAGTGTGGCCAAGGTCCGCGTTTATGAGTTAGCTAAAGAGTTAGGGCTTGAAAGTAAAGAGCTGCTAGCAAAGCTACAAGAGGTTGGCGAGTTTGTTCGCTCAGCATCATCAACTGTTGAAGCACCGGTTGTGCGCAAGTTGATGGATAAGTTTCCAGATTTAGTTCCAGCAGAGGCTGCGCCAAAGGCGAAAAAAGCTCCCGCAAAAAAGGCTGCGCCAAAACAAACTGTGAAGGTGGAAGATTTACCACCTGAGTTACAAAAGATGGTTGAAGATGCAACACCTGTTGCACGTCCTGCCACACCTGCTACTCCAAGAAGTTCTAACAATCCATTCTCATCACCAACGGCTGCGCCAACTTCACCAAGTGCGATGCCGCGGCCACCAAGAGCAGGAAACAATCCATTTAGTAGCGGAGGCGGTGGACCACGTCCACCTGCTAGACCAATTAGACCAGGAGAGGCGGGAAGAACTCCTGGAAAATTACAACCAGGACAACGACCACCAATGTCTGGTGCTAGACCTGGATCTGTTCGTCCAGGTTTTGCAGCACGTCCTGCATCTAGTAATCCACGTCCAAACTCTGGTGCACCAACATCATCTCGTCCAGGTGGTTCATCATCTCCATATCGCACACCATCAACACCTGGTGCTTCACCATTTGGTGGCAAAGGCGGCGGACGTCCACCACAAAGAGGTGGCGCAGCAGGCGCGTTTGGTAAAGGTGGCAAAGGAAAAGGTAAAGGTCGCGGACAAAAGAGTAAAAAAGAAAGACGCGAAGATTTTGAAAATCTACCAGCACCACAATTAGGTGGGGCAATAGTTCCAAAGGGTGATGGTAAGACTGTGGTGCGTATGCGTCGCGGTGCTACCTTGATGGATTTTGCCGAAAAGATTAAGGCAGATCCAGCTGCATTAGTTTCAGCGCTATTTCATTTAGGTGAGATGGTGACAGCAACTCAATCAGTTGATGAAGATACCTTCACATTACTTGGGGTTGAACTTGGCTTTGTTATTCAGATCGTAAGTCCAGAAGATGAAGATCGTGAGTTACTAGAAGAGTTTGATATTAACTTAGAGCAGGAGCTGGCGCAGATTGATCCAGAGGATCTGGTAGTGCGCTCGCCGATTGTTACCGTTATGGGACATGTTGATCATGGTAAAACTAGATTATTAGATGCAATTCGATCAACTGAGGTTGTTAAATCTGAGGCTGGTGGAATTACTCAGCATATTGGTGCATACCAAATTCATCATGAACATGATGGCGTGCAGCGGGCAATTACCTTTATTGATACTCCAGGACACGAAGCATTTACCGCAATGCGTGCTCGAGGTGCAAAGGTCACTGATATCGCAGTACTAGTTGTAGCTGCCGATGATGGTGTTATGCCGCAGACTATTGAAGCGTTAAATCACGCCCAAGCTGCAGATGTACCAATTGTGGTTGCAGTAAATAAGATTGATAAAGAGGGTGCTAACCCGGACAAGATTCGCCAACAATTAACTGAGTACAACCTGATTGCGGAGGAGTACGGCGGACAGACCATGTTTGTCAATGTATCTGCACTTTCGGGTAAGGGTATTGATGATTTAATTGCCGCAATTTTGTTAACTGCAGATGCTGCGATTGATCTGCGAGCAATTGCAGATGACATTGCTCGAGGTGTTGCAATTGAAGCAAATCTTGATAAGGGTCGTGGACCGGTTGCAACTGTTTTGGTACAACGAGGAACCTTGCATGTTGGAGATGCAATTGTTGCCGGTGGTGCCTATGGCCGAGTTCGTGCGATGTTAGATGAGCATGGACAAACATTGGAAGAGGCTGGTCCATCACGGCCAGTTCAAGTTTTGGGCTTTACATCTGTGCCAGGAGCTGGTGATTCATTTATTGTTGCCGAAGATGATCGAACTGCGCGTCAGATCGCAGAAAAGCGTCAGCTTGCCTCAAGAAATGCATCTTTAGCTAAGGCGCGCAAGAAGGTTTCACTGGAAGATTTCTTGGAACAATCAAAGGTTTCAACTTTGAATTTGATTCTAAAGGGAGATGTTTCTGGATCGGTAGAAGCGCTAGAGGATGCGTTAGTTCAATTAGATGTTGGAACTGAGGTTGATCTAAGAGTTATTCACCGTGGTGTTGGAGCTATTACTAAGAATGATGTTACGTTGGCATCAGCATCTACTGCAGTAATTATTGGTTTTAACGTTAAGCCAGAGCCACAGACTGCTGTCTTTGCCGAACATGAAGGTGTTGAGGTTAAGTTCTACACCGTTATCTATAAAGCGATCGAGGAGATTGAAGCATCACTTAAGGGACTTCTTAAGCCAGAGTATGAAGAGGCAGTTCTTGGTAATGCTGAGATTAGAGACATATTTAAATCCAGCAAGTTTGGAAATATCGCAGGCTGCATAGTCTCTGATGGAAATATTCGCCGTAACGCCAAGGTTCGCACAATGCGAGCAGGTGTTGTCATTGGAGAGAACTTAAGTATTGAATCACTTCGAAGATTTAAAGATGATGCCACCGAGGTTCGAGAGGGCTTTGAGTGCGGTATTGGTCTTGGATCATTTAAAGATTTGCAGGTTGGAGATGTAATTCAAGCCTATGAAATTCGTGAGAAAAAGCGAGCTTAATTCATGCCAAGTAAACGTCCACTGCAGGTTGCCGATCGCATTAAAGAGATAATTGCAAACGCTCTTGAATCGCGAGTAAAAGATCCAAGGCTTGGCTTTGTAACTATCACTGATGTTCGAGTAACTGGTGATTTGCAACAAGCATCAATTTTTTACACAGTTCTAGGTGATGCAGCAGCTCATGAATCAAGTGCTGCGGCGTTAAGCAGTGCTAAAGGAATGCTTCGCTCTGAGGTTGGTCGAGCACTTGGCGTTCGAGTCACTCCATCCCTTGAATTTTTCTTAGATGGCATGGCTGATTCAGCCTCTGCAATGAATGATCTAATTGAGCAGATGCACAAAGCAGATGCTGAACTGGAGAAATTAAGAGCAGGTGCTAAACCTGTTGCTGAAGATCCATATAAAAAACATAATTAATCGGTGATTTAATGGATGGCTTTTTACTTGTAGATAAAGCCGGCGGTATGACAAGCCATGATGTAGTAGCAATGGCCAGAAAGAAACTTAATACTAAAAAAGTTGGTCATGCTGGCACCTTAGATCCAATGGCAACTGGGGTATTAGTCCTTGGTGTTGGCATTGCTACCAGACTTCTTACTTATATTACAGATGGCAAGAAATCCTATGAGGCAACTATTTTGTTAGGAAGTTCAACTCATACAGATGATAAAGATGGCGATTTAATCTCTACAGCAGACAAAGAAGTTTTAGCTAAAACAACAAATGAATCAATTAGTGCTGAGCTAGCAAAGTTTGTTGGAAAAATTAAGCAAAGACCTAGCTCTGTCTCTGCCATAAAAATTGATGGTAAATCTGCACACGCCAGAGTGAGAGCAGGTGAGCAGGTTGAGATCCCTGAGCGAGATGTCACGATTGATGAGATTTTGGTTAAAGATATAAGGGTTAATGACACCGGAATTGAAGTTGATATTTCGGTTACTTGTTCGGCCGGTACTTACATCAGAGCTATTGCTCGCGATCTTGGTGAGCGGTTAATGGTGGGCGGCCACCTAATCTCACTGCGGCGAACTCTGGTCTCACCCTTTTCACTTGAAAGTTGCCACCAGATTAAAGATGCAGAGTTAATTCCAATTGTTGAAGTTATTGAGAAACTCTTTTTAGTTAGAAATTTAGACTTTTCAGAGAGTAGAGAAATATTGTTTGGCAGATCGATAGTTCAAAATCCGCAACCTGGCGTAGTGGCTGCTTTGGATTCACAGGGAGCTTTTATTGGGTTATTGGAAAACAAATTGCAGGGCTCACAGATCGTTGCAGCGCCAATTTTAGTTAAGGCAAGTGAGTAAATATGTTTTGTGAAACAATAACCAGATGAAGAAGGTCTTAGCAGTCGGTATCTTTGATGGTGTTCATGCTGGCCATCAACAGATTATCGCTGCGGCAAAGATTCAGGGTGAAGTTACAGTGATGACATTTGATCCACATCCGACCTCAGTTGTTGCTCCAGAGCGCACACCATCCCAATTAATGTCGACCAAGGATCGAATCCAGTTTCTAAAGGCTGCCGGTGCATCCTTTGTTGAGGTTGTAAATTTCACCAAGGAGTTCTCATTGTTATCTCCAGATCAATTCATTGAAGATGTTTTAGTTGGTCGATTTGGCGCAGAACATGTTGTAATTGGTGAGAATTTTAACTTTGGTCATAAGGCGCAAGGCACACCAAAGTATTTATCTGAGGTAGGACCAAAGTATGGATTTGGTGTGTCAATTGTAAAACTACAGGAAGATCGTGGCTCAACAATTTCATCAACTCGGATTAGAAGTTTGATAATTGATGGTCAAATTGAACGTGCTAATGAGTTGCTAACTCGGAAGTTTTACCTAAAGGGCCAAGTAGTGCATGGTGAAAAGCGTGGTCGAGAGATTGGTTATCCAACTGCAAATCTTGGTTTGCACTCACTTGCCACAATTCCAGCAGATGGTGTGTATGCAGGCTGGTTAAGTGTTGGATCAAGCCGCTGGCCAGCTGCAATATCAATTGGAACAAACCCAACATTTCCAGGTGTTAGAGGCCGACAAGTTGAAGCATATGCAATTGATCAAATTGATTTAGAGTTGTATGACCAAGATGCAACAGTAGAGTTTGGTTTTAGATTACGTGATACATTAAAATTTGATGGCTTACCAGCATTGCTTGAGCAAATGAAAAAAGATTGCGACCAAGCGCGAGAATTAACCAGTAAATAACGCTCAATTTCGCCTCGATTTTAAGTATCTGCTATCGCGCTGGTAATCTTGGCTTTACTAAAGCGAGAAGGTGCGCCTTCGTGAATAACACCGAGGCCCTCGTGACAGACAGAAGGAGCAATACAAATGGCATTAACGCCAGAAGTTAAAAAGGAAATCGTAAGTAAGTACGGCTCATCTGCAACTGACACAGGTAGCCCAGAAGCACAGGTAGCACTTCTTTCAAAACGTATTGATGAGATAACACAACATTTGCAGACAAATAAAAAGGATCATCACAACCGTCGTGGTTTGTTATTGATGGTCGGTAAGCGTCGCCGGATTTTGCAGTACCTCGCCAAGACAGATATTGAGCGCTATAGAGCGATTATCGAAAAGCTCGATCTTCGCCGTTAAATAACAATCAGCAAAAAACTTTATCGCTAAGAGTTTTGGTCCTCGGTAGTGGTTTCCGGAAAAGGATTTTCCGTGAACTTCGATCGAAGATCCATTCTCTAGAAGTAAAGTGTTGAGAAATGGAGATGACCCATGGAGGGTCAAGATGTGCAATCAGCCGTTGCAAAAATAGACAACGGTAAATTTGGAAAGCGGGAGATCCGCTTTGAAACTGGCCGACTAGCTCGGCAAGCATCGGGAACAGCCGTTGTTTATTTAGATGATGACAGCATGTTGCTATCTGCAACTACTGCATCAAAGAAACCGAAGGATCAATTTGATTTCTTCCCACTAACTGTTGATGTGGAAGAGCGAATGTATGCCGCTGGAAAGATTCCAGGGTCATTTTTCCGTCGTGAAGGACGTCCTTCAGAGGATGCAATTCTTACCTGTCGATTAATCGATCGCCCACTACGCCCATCCTTTATTAATGGATTACGTAATGAGATTCAGATTGTTGTAACAGTAATGGCATTAAATCCAGATCACATGTATGACGTGATCGCGATTAATGCTGCATCTATGTCAACACAATTAGCAGGACTTCCATTTTCTGGCCCAATCGGTGGTGTGCGAGTTGCACTAATCGAAGGTCAATGGGTTGCTTTCCCAAATCACTCTGATTTGGATAAGGCTGTCTTTGACATGGTAGTTGCTGGCCGAATTTCAGATGGTGATGTTGCAATCATGATGGTTGAAGCTGAAGCAACTGTGAAAACAATTGACTTGATAAAGGGTGGCGCAACAGTGCCAACCGAGGAGATTGTTGGCCAAGGACTTGAGGCAGCAAAGCCATTTATCCGCACACTGTGTGAGGCACAACTTGCTTTGGCAAAGTTGGCAGCAAAGCCAACTGGAGAGTTTCCAGTATTTCTTGATTATCAAGATGATATCTACGCAGTTATTGAGAAGGCAGCTAAAGATGATTTAGCTAAGGCTTTAACAATTGCTGGTAAGCAAGAGCGTGAGACTAAGTTAGATGAAATCAATAAGGCTGTAACTGAGAAAATCACTGTTGATTTCCCAGAGCGCACCAAAGAGATTTCAGCAGCCCTTAGATCAGTAACTAAGAAATTAGTTCGTCAACGTGTTTTGCGAGATAAAATTCGTATTGATGGACGTGGTTTGCGCGATATCCGTGCGTTAACTGCTGAGGTTGAGGTAATTCCACGGGTTCATGGATCGGCAATATTTGAACGTGGTGAGACTCAGATTCTGGGTATTACAACTTTAAATATGCTTAAGATGGAACAGCAATTAGATACTCTCTCACCAGAAGATCACAAGCGTTATATGCATAACTACAACTTCCCACCATATTCTGTTGGTGAAACTGGAAGAGTTGGATCTCCAAAGCGACGCGAAATTGGACATGGTGCTCTAGCTGAACGCGCTCTTGTTCCAGTTCTGCCAACCCGCGAAGAGTTTCCATATGCAATTCGTCAGGTATCAGAAGCACTTGGATCAAATGGATCAACATCTATGGGATCAGTTTGTGCTTCAACAATGTCATTGCTAAATGCAGGTGTGCCACTCAAGGCAGCAGTTGCTGGTATTGCAATGGGACTTATCTCAGATGATGTTGATGGTAAAACTGAGTATGTAGCACTAACCGATATCTTGGGAGCAGAGGATGCTTTCGGCGATATGGACTTTAAGGTTGCTGGTACAAAAGAGTTTGTTACCGCACTTCAGTTAGATACAAAACTTGATGGTATTCCTGCATCAGTTTTATCTGCTGCACTCTTGCAAGCAAAAGAAGCAAGACTTGCAATTTTGGATGTTATGAATCAAGCAATTTCATCCCCTGATGAAATGTCACTTCTAGCACCACGAATTATCTCAATCAAGGTTCCAGTCGACATGATTGGTGCAGTTATTGGGCCTAAGGGCAAGATGATTAACCAGATTCAAGATGAGACTGGTGCTGATATCACCATCGAAGATGATGGAACTATTTATATCGGAGCAACTGAAGGATCAGCAGCTGAAGCTGCAAAGGCGCAGATCAATGCGATTGCTAATCCAGTTCAGTTATCAGTTGGCGATAAGTTCAACGGTTCAGTTGTAAAACTGGCAACCTTTGGTGCTTTCGTGAATCTTGCTCCTGGTAAAGATGGCTTGCTACACATCTCGCAGATTCGCAAGATGCATGGTGGTAAGCGAATTGAAAACCTTGAAGAGGTAATGAAGGTTGGAGAGAAGATTGAGGTTGTAATCAATGAGATTGACCCTAAGGGTAAGTACTCATTAGTTCCAGCAAATCTTCCTGAGGAAGCTAAGAGCGAGTAATTTGGCAAGAACAGTCTTACCTAGTGGCTTACGAATAGTCACAGAAGAGGAAAGATCTGTTCGCTCTGCAGCTTTTGGTATTTGGGTTAATGTTGGCTCCCGCGATGAATCACTTTCAACCGCGGGAGCTTCACATTTTCTAGAGCATCTTTTATTTAAGGGCACCAAGCGAAGATCATCGCTAGAGATCTCATCTGCAATTGAAGCTGTGGGCGGTGAAACTAATGCTTTTACCTCTAAGGAGTACACCTGTTTTTATGCCAGAGTAATTGATAAAGATCTGCCTCTAGCCGTAGATGTGATAAGTGATTTAATCACCTCATCTGTCGTGAAGCAGGAGGATGTAGATGCTGAGCGCAAGGTTGTTTTAGAAGAAATTGCAATGCGCGATGATGATCCAAGTGATTTGATTCATGATCTATTTCTTGAAAAGTATTATGGAGATACTCCACTAGGTCGACCGATATTAGGAACAGTTGAGTCAATTAAATCAATGAGCCAAAACACGGTTTTTAACTACTACAAAAAGCGGTATCGCCCCCAAGATTTAGTCGTGGCTGTAGCTGGCAATATAAAGCATAAAAATGTAGTTCGATTAGTTGAAGATGCATTAAGTAAAGATAACTTTTTAGATCAATCTAAAGAGAGTTATCAGGTCAGAACATCAAGTAATGTAAAGGTTGCAGGAAAAGGACAAGTCACCTTATTAGATCGAAAAACTGAACAGGCTCATATTGTTTATGGGATTCCAAGTGTTGCCAGAGATGATAAAAGACGGTTTGCACTAAGCATCCTTTCATCTGCTTTAGGTGGCGGTATGTCATCAAGATTATTTCAAGAGATTAGAGAAAAGCGTGGTTTGGCTTACTCAACCTATGCATACAATCAACAGTTTGCTGGTAGTGGAGTTTTGTCATTCTATGTTGGATGTAAGCCAGATAAGGCGGAGGAGGCAATAAGTATCATTCAAGCAATTTTGCAAGATGTTGCCCAGTATGGATTAACAAGTGAAGAGATCTCCCGCGCCAAAGGAGCGGTATCTGGATCACTAGTTTTAAGCCAAGAGGACACCGGCTCTCGAATGACGCGTATCGGTAAGAGTGAGTTGGTTTATGGGCAAGTGCTCAGCTTTGATGAAATACTGCGAGAAATTTCTGAGGTAACACCTGAACAAATCAAGGAAATTGCCCGCCAAATCCTGCCGGCATCTCCTACCCTTGCAGTAGTGGGCCCGTTCAGATCCACTAGTAAATTTGAGAGGCTAATCAAATGAAGGTTGCAGTTCTTGGCGCTAAGGGAAGAATGGGTGCCGAAGCTGTCGCAGCAATTAATGCTGCCAGTGATTTAACATTATCTGCTGCACTTGATCTAGGTGATTCTTTAGACCAACTGGTTTCAAGTGGAACTGAAATTGTTGTTGACTTTACAACACCAGATTCTGTGATGAAAAATTTAGAGTTTGCAATACAAAATGGAATTCATGTTGTAGTAGGTACCACTGGTTTTGATGAGAGTAAATTGAATTTGCTTAAATCGATGCTTAGCAAGCATCCAAAAGTAGGTGCCTTAATTGCCCCTAACTTTGGCTTAGGAGCAGTCTTGATGATGCAGTTCTCCCAGACAGCAGCTAAATACTTTGAAAGTGTTGAGATTGTGGAGATGCATCATGCCCATAAAGTGGACGCACCCTCTGGCACTGCAATTAGAACCGCGGAGATGATTACTGCAGCTCGAAAGCAAAGTAAGAAACCGGCCATGCCAGATAGCACCAAATCTGAAATACCAGGAGCTCGTGGTGGGAAAGTGGGAGATGTTCCAGTGCATTCAATTAGATCTCATGGTTATGTTGCCCACCAGGAGGTTATTTTTGGAGATTTAGGGGAGACATTAACAATTCGCCATGACTCAATAAATCGGGCAGGGTTTATGCCAGGAGTTCTAATTGGCATTAGAAATGTTGCAAAAAATCCAGGTCTAACAGTAGGTTTGGAAAATTATATGGGAGGTATGTAATGAGTGAGATAACTATGTATGGAGCTGAGTGGTGTGGCGATTGCCGCCGGTCTAAAAAGTTTTTAGATGCTAATAACGTTAAATACAACTACATCGACGTGGAAGCTGATGCTTCTGCCTCAGATAAGGTTATTGAGATTAATGGTGGCATGAGATCAATCCCAGTAATTTTGTTTGCAGATGGCACTCACCTGACTGAGCCATCAGATGCTGCTTTGAAAGAGAAGTTAGAGGCGCTAAAAGTTCTTTAAAACCAGTTATAAACAGCAGCAGATGTGATCGCGGCGGAGATAACAACTAGTGGAAATGGTGCTTTGAACTTCAGGGCAACTAAGGCCACAAAAACTCCTGCCGCACGCTGATCAATCACTATCTCTTTTTCATCGGTGAATGTTTGTACTCCAACTAATGCGCTAAGTAAAACAATTGGTACTAGTGCATTAATCCTGACAAAAACTGGTCGATTCAACCATTTTTCAGGAACACTATGTCCAATGTATTTGTTTAAAAATGCGGTCAAACTTGCTCCAAGAACTGCAATCCAGATAGCACTCATTTTTTGGCCCCAAATATGATTGCCAGAACGACGGTAGTAATAATTGGAATTCCAGCTGGAGTTACTGGCGTTAGAAGCAGAGCCCAGGCGATAGCAATTCCTGAAACGAGGAATTGAACTTTGTTTTTGATCCTTGGCCAAATTAATCCTAAGAAAGCGGCAGGCACTGCGGCATCTAACCCCCATACCGAAGGGTCACCAATTGCGCTAGCACCCAATGCACCAAGAAATGTAAACAAATTCCAGAAGACATATACACCGATGCCGGTTAAGTAAAATCCTCTTTTACGATCTTCATCATTATCTTGCAAGGTTGCCACCGCTGTTGATTCATCAATAGTTATTTGGGCAGCAAGAACTCGCTTAATGCCTTTCACTTTTAAGATGGGTGCCATTTGCAGACCGTAAAGAGTGTTTCTAAACCCGAGCAAGGTCGCAGTTGCAATTGCGCTTATAGCTGCCCCGCCAGCACCCATGATTCCAACTACGGCAAATTGCGATGCGCCTGAAAAAAGTAGGATTGAAAGCAAGCAGGTCTGCAGGATTGAAAAACCTGCCGTTACCCCAGCTGCCCCAAAGGCTGCGCCATAAAGTCCCACGGTAAATGCAACGCTAAATGCGGTTCGATCTACCTGATTCTTCTTTGGATTCACTGACACGCCGACACTTTAATCCAGCCGATCAGCAATCACCAAAGATAGGGTCGCAACCATGAGCGATGAGATCATATTTAGAGACGATATGTCGGTTGAGCTTGTTAAATCAAGCGCTAGTGATGCTGATGTGATTTGGGCTGCCAGAGTTTCAACCGCTGGAGATAAATCGCTAGAAGATGTTGGTGCTGATGCGACAAAGTCTGAAGGGTTGATTAATTATTTAGCACGGGAGCGACATGGCTCACCATTTGAACACACCTCAATGACATTCTTTGTATCTGCTCCAATATTTGTTTTTAGAGAGTTTATGCGCCACCGAATTGCTTCATACAATGAAGAGAGTGGGCGTTATCGTGAGTTGAAACCTGTTTTTTATATTCCAAGTAAAGATCGTAAATTGGTTCAGATTGGTAAAGCTGGTGCCTATACATTTGTAGATGGAACTGCAGAGCAATTTGATATAACAGTTGCTGCGATAAAAGAAACTTGCAACTTAGCTTATGCGAACTACCAAAAAATGTTAGTAGCTGGGGTTGCCCGCGAGGTTGCTAGAGCAGTTTTACCGGTAACTTTGTACTCATCTATGTATGTAACTATGAACGCAAGAGCATTAATGAACTTTCTCTCATTAAGAACTGCTCGGGAAGGCTCACACTTTCCTTCTTATCCGCAGCGGGAGATTGAGATGGTAGCTGAGAAGATGGAAGAGCATTTCGCCAAGTTAATGCCGATCACCTACGGAGCTTTTCAAAAATCTGGCCGCATAGCCCCTTAATTAAGCGGTAGCCTTAACCCATGCAAATTACGCCACCATTTGGTCGGTTGCTGACCGCCATGGTTACACCCTTCACTAAATCTGGTGAGATTGATTGGGCAGGTGTTGAAAAAATTGCAGCTCATCTAGTTTCAACTGGTCATGATGGAATCGTTTTGAATGGCACTACCGGTGAAGCGCCAACAACCTCTGATGATGAAAAAGACCAAATCATTAAGGTCGTGCGTAAGGTTGTAGGGGATAAGATCAAAATTGTTGCTGGTGCTGGTAATAATGAAACATCACACTCAGTTGAACAAGCTCAACGTGCTGCCAAAGCTGGCGCTGATGGTTTATTGGTAGTTACTCCTTATTACAACAAACCTCCACAAGCAGGGATTCAAGCGCACTTCACAGCGATGGCAGATGCCACTGATTTACCTGTGATGATGTATGACATTCCAGGGCGAACGGGTGTAGAGATTGAATCAGACACCATAGTAAAACTTGCTGAACATAAAAATATTGTCGCGCTTAAAGATGCTAAAGGTAATCCAGCGGCTACCTCATGGGTTATAAAAAGATCTGCAATTCCAGTTTATTCAGGTGATGATATTTTAAATCTGCCATTACTTTCTGTTGGCGCTGTTGGCTTTGTCTCAGTTTGTGGCCATACAGTCGGCGCAGATCTTAGAGTTATGTTGGATTCTTGGTTTTCTGGAAATTCAAGTAAAGCGCTAGAGGTTCACCAGAAATTGCTGCCAGTATTTACTGGAACTTTCCGCACGCAAGGTGCAATTATGACAAAGGCTGCTTTGAATTTAATGGGATTACCTGGCGGCTTTACAAGATTGCCACTTGTGGATGCAACTGATGCGCAAATTGCGCAACTGAAAGTTGATCTGCAAGCCGGCGGCGTTAAATTAAAGTAAATAGATGAATCATCCCCATCCTGGCCTGCCTTACCCTGCCAAATTAGCAAAGAAAACTTTGCGAATTGTTGCCTTAGGTGGTCTGGGTGAAATAGGTCGCAATATGACCATCTTTGAGTATGAGGGACGGTTACTAATTGTTGACTGTGGTGTTTTATTTCCAGGGGAGAATCAACCAGGAATTGATTTAATCCTTCCTGATTTTTCATATCTAAAAGATCGCATGGATGATATTGAGGCGATTTTTTTAACCCATGGCCATGAGGATCACATCGGAGCTGTTCCTTATCTGTTACGTGAGCGCAGTGATATTCGAATCATCGGTTCACAATTAACGCTGGCATTTGTGGCACCAAAGTTGAAAGAGCGGCGGATAACTGCACCAATGACACAGGTTAAGGCAGGTCAAATAGAAAAAGTTGGTCCATTCACATTGGAGTTTGTGACTGTTAATCACTCAATCCCAGATTCACTAGCGGTAGCTATTAAAACTCCAGCAGGAGTTATTTTGCACACTGGAGATTTTAAGATGGACAAAATGCCCCTTGATGGAAAAGTTACTGATTTAGAAACCTTTGAAAGACTTGGCAAAGAGGGTGTAGATCTATTTCTGGTTGACTCAACAAATGCTGATGTACCAGGGTTAACAGTTGCTGAAAAAGACATCTACCCAGCTTTAAAAGAGGCAATTGATAAGACTCCAAGAAGAGTTGTTGTTACATCCTTTGCATCTCATGTTCATAGAATTCAGCAGGTGCTAACTGCAGCCAATGAAGCCAATCGTAAAGTTGCCTATGTTGGTAGATCGATGATTAGGAACATGAAACTTGCTGAAGATCTGGGGTATTTAAAGGTGCCAAATGGTCTAGTGGTCGATTACAAAGATATAGATACTTTTGGGGACAAGATTGTATTGATTTGTACTGGCTCTCAAGGAGAACCATTGGCAGCACTTTCTAGAATCGCAAATGGCGATCATGAAATTCAAGTCGGTAAGGGTGACACAGTTGTGCTTGCTTCCTCACTCATTCCAGGAAATGAAAAATCTGTTTACCGGGTAATTAATGAGCTAACTAGATTTGGTGCCCATGTTGTTCATAAAGGCAATGCCATGGTCCATGTTTCAGGGCATGCCTCCGCTGGCGAGTTATTGCACTGCTATGAAATTGTTAAACCTAAGAATGTACTTCCAGTTCATGGTGAGTGGCGACATATGCGAGCAAATGCAGATCTGGCGATGAAATCTGGTTTATCAGAGCACAATGTAGTCATCGCTGAAAATGGCATCACAATTGATGTGGCCAATGGTCATGCTGACATATCTGGCTCTGTTCCTTGTGGTTATGTTTATGTCGATGGACAAAGTGTTGGTGAAATAACAGAGAGTTCATTAAAAGATAGAAGAATTTTAGGTGATGAAGGATTCATCTCAGTTGTCGTGGTTATTGATTCTCAAAGTGGAAAAATTGTTGCTGGTCCTGATATTCATGCCCGTGGTTTTACTGAAGATCAAAGCTTGTTTGATGATGTTAAAGGAGATATTGAAAAGGCACTAAGCAAGGCGGTTGCTGGTGGTTTTAATGGCACACATCAACTATCTCAAGTAGTTCGTAAAACGATTGGTAGCTGGGTAGGGGAGGAGCATCGTCGAAAACCGATGATCATTCCGTTAGTGGTTGAGGTTTAGTAATCACTTTTTGATTAACTTTCTAGACAAAGTGCGTGCCGATTACGGCCCACAATTAACTTATTCTTTAGGCTTATCTTCTTATGGCGAAGAAAAAGTCTGCTAAAAAATCTAATCTACTAGCACCTATCTTTAGGGGTCTAGGTTGGATCTGGCGTTTGATTGCGAAAGCAATTGGCAGCAGCATTAGATTTATTTTTAGGTCATCAAAGGAGCTAGACCCAGATCACCAAAGAGATGGCGTGGCATTTTTTCTTTTCATTCTCGCCTTAGTTTCAGCAGCAGGAGTTTGGTTTGATCTAAGTAATTTGGTAGGACGGGCAACATATTCATTCCTTTTTGGTTGCGTGGGCATACTGGCTAATTTGGTGCCGGTTATTTTTGTGTTTTTCGCCTTTAGATTATTCAAATCAACTGATGACTCAGGTGATATTGGTCGAGTTTCTATTGGAACTCTTTTAATCTTAATTAGCACCACCGCTTTAGCACATATTGCTAATGGCTCCACCGGTACCGGTGCGACAGCTATGCGAGATGGTGGTGGCTGGATTGGTTATGGAGTTTCAAGTGGTTTAGTTGCGCTGGTTACAGAGGTGCTAGCAATTCCTATCCTGTTGATCTTCTTAACTTTTGGACTGTTGATCATTACGAAGACTCCGCTATCAAAAGTTTTTTCTCAGATTGGCAAGGTATTTAGTATCGGCAGAGCTGGCATCAGTAGCGCACGTGCCAAACGCGCAGAACGATTGGTTGCTGAAGATTTTGAAGTTAGTGAGAGCCCACCATTTGAAACGCCATTAGTTAAGGATTTGGTACAAGAGTTTGAGCCACAGCATTTAGATTATGAGGTTGAGCTTGAGGACTTTGATGAGATAACCCAGGAGATTCCTCGGGCGATTAAAGCTGTGAAGGCTGAAAACACCAGGCCACAACAACTTCTTTTATCATCAGATGTTAAATATGAATTACCACCAGCTGACCTGCTTAGAGGTGGCCCAGCTGCAAAAGGTAAATCTAAGGCGAATGAAACTGTGGTGGCAGCGCTTAAGCAGGTATTTGAACAGTTTGATGTTGATGCCCAAGTTACCGGATTTATGCGAGGACCAACTGTTACTAGATATGAGGTTGAGTTAGGAAATGGCGTAAAGGTTGAGGCAATCTCTGCGCTATCAAAGAATATTGCTTATGCAGTAGCTAGTGGTGAGATAAGAATTCTTTCTCCAATTCCAGGCAAGTCTGCAGTAGGAATTGAGATTCCAAACTCAGATCGTGAAATTGTTGCACTAGGCGATGTTTTAAGATCCTCAGTTTCTTCCAGTGATACCCACCCGATGTTGATTGCTTTGGGTAAAGATGTTGAAGGGTCATTCTTGTGTGCAAATCTTGCAAAGATGCCACACCTTTTAGTTGCAGGAGCCACCGGGGCTGGTAAATCTTCAATGATTAACTCGTTAGTTGTATCAATTCTTATGCGAGCCACCCCAGATGAGGTTCGCTTGGTGTTAATTGATCCAAAAAGAGTTGAGCTAACTAATTACGAGGGTGTGCCACATTTAATTGCGCCAATTATTACCAATCCAAAGAAAGCTGCTGATGTTTTAGCCTGGGTAGTACGAGAGATGGAGATGCGTTATGACGATCTTTCTGTATTTGGCTTTAGACATATTGATGATTTTAATAAAGCGGTTAAAGCTGGCAAGGTAGCTCAGCCTGCTGGTAATGAGCGGACATTAGAGCCATACCCGTATCTTTTAGTAATAGTTGATGAGCTAGCTGATTTAATGATGGTGGCAGCTCGTGAAGTTGAAGAGTCAATTGTTCGAATAACTCAATTAGCAAGGGCTGCAGGAATTCACTTAGTACTCGCCACTCAACGCCCAAGTGTTGATATTGTCACCGGTTTAATCAAAGCAAATGTGCCATCTAGGTTATCTTTCGCAACCAGTAGCTTGGCAGATTCAAGAGTTATTTTGGATACACCTGGTGCTGAAAAATTAGTTGGCCAAGGTGATGGATTATTCCTACCAATGGGTGCTAGCAAACCAGTAAGAATTCAAGGAGCCTACGTTTCAGAGCGAGAGATTGAAGCAGTTGTAAATCATGTCAAAGCTCAACTACAACCAGTTTATCGAATCGATTTAAATGCACCGATTAAATCCAATGTAGTAACTGATGACGTAGGAGATGATTTAGATTTACTATTGCAAGCTGTTCAATTAGTTGTTTCAACTCAATTTGGTTCAACCTCAATGTTGCAACGAAAGTTAAGGGTAGGTTTTGCAAAAGCCGGCAGATTAATGGACCTAATGGAAAGCCGCGGAATAGTTGGGCCAAGTGAGGGATCAAAAGCTAGAACTGTTTTAATTAACGCCGAGCAGATGCCAGATGTCTTGGAATCGATCCGGGGCAACTAGTAACTGCAAAATCAGGGGTGAGTAGGTGGGTGAAACTTTAAGTTAACCCAAATTGAGCGCACTATCCCCTAATAATTCACAGAAAAAACTTGTTTGATCTGGAGATTGAGTTCTACCATTAAGCCTCCCCTAAATTGGATTGGCTAGATAGATGACAGAGATTTCATCATTACAGCAAGCACGTGAGGCTGCTGGATTAAGTTTGGAACAAATCTCTGCGCTGACAAATATTAGGCCAGGTGTAATTAAAGATTTAGAAAATAACTCTGTGGAACTTTGTGGCGGAATTGCATATGCCAGGGGACACATCAGATCAATAGTTAGTGCGATTAATCAAAAGACACCAAAATCTTTCAAGGTTGATGCAGATCTCTTAGTTGCCCAAATGGAGGCAGCTCAAAGTGAAGATGGCCGAAAGATCATTGATCGATTAGCTGAGAATAATGTTGCTGATAAACCTAAAGAGAAAAAGCGAATGAAGTTTGGCACGCTAGCCTCAATTTCAGCTGCAGTGTTAAGTATTGGCTTTGTGGCACAGATTGCAATCAATAACGTGTCGGCAGTTAACTCTGAGGTAATGCCAGTTAAAGCTACTAATCAGGTGATTGCGCAAGATGGTACAAACACATCAACTGGAGTGAACTTAGTAGTTACTGGAGTTAGTGGAAAGAGTTGGCTAGGACTAACTAATGCTGACGGTGAGCAGGTATTTAATGGACAGATTTCAGCTGGACAGGTTGCCACTTTTTCTGATCCACAGTTAATTAAAGCCATAATTGGAAATGCTGGTGCTGTGAGATTAAATCTAAATGGTGCTGATTTAGGTGTTGCTGGGGCCGATGGTGAGGTAGTTCGCTTAGATTTTGATGCGAATGGGCAGTTGTAATTCGCTAAATTAGAAGTTCGGCATGGCATGCGCTGTATCCTTATCGCACAGTGAGTTCAAAAATACTAAGTGAGAAAAAGCCCCGCACAGTTGCGTTGGTAACTTTAGGGTGCGCTCGAAATGAGACAGACTCTGAGGAGTTGGCTGGCCGCTTAGCAGCAGATGGTTGGCAGTTAGTTACTGATCCAGCAGATGCAGAAATTGCGGTGATAAATACCTGTGGTTTTATTGAAAGTGCAAAGAAAGATTCAATCGATGCATTAATCCAAGCGCACTCACTTAAGGCAAATGGTGTTACAAAAGCAGTAGTTGCCGTTGGTTGTATGGCAGAAAGATATGGCACCGAACTAGCTAGTGAGATGAGTGAGACAGATGCCATTTTAAGTTTTGATGATTACAAAGATATTTCATCTCGCTTAAACACCATTATTGAAGGCGGCAAGATTAAAACCCATGTGCCAAAGGATCGAAGGACCCTGCTTCCGATCGCACCTATCGATCGCGCAGAGTTAAAGAGTAAGGCGGCGAGCAAAGAGGTAAATCCACTCGGCACCGTGCTTCGTAAGAGATTAGATAACGCACCAATTGCACCTCTTAAAATTGCTAGTGGCTGCGATCGCAGATGCTCCTTCTGCGCAATTCCTTACTTTCGGGGTTCTTTCATTTCCCGAAGGCCAAGTGAGATCATTGAAGAGGCTATGTGGCTGGCCGATCAAGGTGTCTCTGAGCTGTATTTGGTAAGTGAGAACACCACCTCTTATGGAAAAGATTTTGGTGATCTAAAGATGATGGAAAAGATGCTGCCTGAGCTATCAAAGATCGGCGGCATTGAACGAATCAGGCTTTCATATCTACAACCGGCTGAGGTGCGACCATCATTACTGCAAGCCATGATTTCAGTAGATAAAGTGATGCCTTACTTTGATCTTTCATTTCAGCATGCAAATGGTGACTTATTAAGAAGTATGCGCAGATTTGGTGATGGCGAAAAGTTTTTACACCTAATTTCTCAGATTAGAGCACTCTCTCCTAATGCTGGTATTAGATCAAACTTTATTGTGGGCTTTCCTGGTGAGACTGATGCACAATTTATGGATCTAATTGAATTCTTATCTATGGCCCAACTAGATGCGATTGGTGTATTTGGCTACTCCGATGAGGATAAGACTGAGGCCGCAGATCTTGGCAACAAAGTAGCGCCAGAGATAATTGCAGAGCGAGTATCTGAACTTTCAACTTTGGTGGATGAGTTAATCACCCAGCGATCTGAAATGAGAATAGGTGAGCAGATAAGAGTTTTAATTGAGGATGCCGATGAGCAAGAGGGCAGAGCTGAACATCAAGGCCCAGATGTAGATGGCTCAACCTTTGTTAAATCACGTAATAAATATCGAGTTGGTGAGTATGTAGATGCCGTGGTTAGCGATGTCTCAGGAGTTGATCTGATTGCGCAGGTCATATGAAGAAAGTAGATCGGCCAAATCTTCCTAACTCCTTAACTATTTTTCGAATTTTAGCTTTACCAGTTTGTGCTTATGCTTTGTTTAAAAATGGTGGCAATGATGATGATTGGCGAATAATTGCCTTCACCCTATTTTTTATAGTCGGTTTAAGTGATGTCTTAGATGGCAAGATCGCTCGAGATAGAAATCAGATTACTGAGTTTGGCAAGCTACTTGACCCTATTGCAGATAAGGCGATGCTAGCTACTGCAACCATCGGTGCCTCAATCTTGGGATTCTTATCTTGGTGGGTTACCGCAATTTTTCTAATCCGTGAGGTCGCAGTGACCATACTGCGCTTTGCGGTGATAAAGAAAGGTGTAATTCCAGCTAGCAAAGGCGGCAAACTTAAATCATTTTTTCAAAGCTTTGGGGTGGGCTTTTATATTCTGCCGCTACCCACATACTTGAATCTGCCTCGAGATATATTTATGGCAATAGCAATTTATCTAACAATCTCTACCGGAGTTGCCTACTTTAGAAATGCTTTAAAGAGATGAAGTCAGAGCCAATTGCTAAATCAGTTGTTAAGTTGTTGGGTAAGAAGGGTTTAACAATCTCTGTAGCTGAATCAGTCACCGCAGGTGGCTTAGCAGCTGAGCTAACTAAGATCGCTGGCTCATCAAAGGTTTTTCTGGGTGGCGTGATTGCATATAGTGATGAGGTAAAAATCTCTGAATTGAAAATAAGTAAAGCAGATATAAAAAAGCACACCGCAGTCTCTGAGGTTGTTGCAATAGCTATGGCGCAACAGGCGAGAGTGAAATTTAAATCTGATATTGCAATATCTACTACTGGTGTGGCCGGGCCAAAGAGTGCCTATGGGCAAAAGGTGGGAACTGCCTGGATTGGGGTAGCTAGTAAAAAAGAGAGCTTTGCTGTTGGCCTAAACCTATCTGGGGATCGAGATTCCATCCGACATGCCATTATTGCCAGCGCATTAGCGGCTCTAGAGCGTATTCTTAAGCCGTGATTTTATTACGCACCCATATCGGAAGCACCCTGCGTGCTGCCCGGATTGAACAAGGACGCACACTTCGCGATGTTGCAAAGAGCGCCCGAGTTTCACTTGGCTACCTTTCTGAGGTGGAGCGCGGACACAAAGAGGCATCTAGTGAGTTGTTAAATGCAATTTGTACTGCTCTTGATCTATCACTTTCCACAATCTTGGTTGATGTTGCAACTGTGGTTAAAAACCACGAATCCCCAGTATTAACAATCTCGACTTTGCAAGTGGTAGAGACTGCCGCTTAAGTTGTCTGCTCAATCGGCGGCTGCGCCATACGCCCGTCAAGTTGCAACCAGTAACAAATCTCGTGCTGCCATATTTAATGGGGCCAAAGCAGTAATCGCTGAGGTTGGAAATTACCAATCAAATATTGCTGAGATTGCACTTCGTGCTCAAGTTTCCAAAGCAACTATTTATAATCAATTTGCAGATAAAGCAGAGATGATGGAGTGCCTAGTTGAGTCGGAGATTATCCGGTTAACTGATTTAGCCCTGAGTGCTGGCAGTCGGCAGGAAGCTTTGTATTTACTATCTCAGCAGATCTGCCAAGATGAGGCGCTTAGAAGATTAGTAGAGACAGACCCCTTAGATATTGCCAAGTTAGTAACAATTACGAGCCATCCCACCTGGGTACTTGCCCATCAGGGGATAGCAAAGATTTTTGGCCAGGACTTCGCTGCGTGTGGTGTGATTCTTAGATGGCTAATTGGGCAGATCCCATCACCAATTACCGAAGAGGAATCACTTTTGCAATCAAAGCGGTTAGCTGCCACCTTATTTAGCCAGTAACTTTTCTTATGCGTATCTCTGAGCTGCGAAATCGATTAGCTGATTACTTTCCTGACCCCGATACCTACGCCCGAGATATCGTTCACTCTGAGCTTGGCGGAACTACTGTTAATGGCGCAATTGAGATTGGGATGGAGCCAGATGAGATTTGGAAGGCGGTTATCCGCCATAACCCTTCGATGCCGGCTAAGTACAGATAACGGCGTGTCCTAACCAGCTTTTACCCTTTCGAACAGTTGTTCGATACAATTAACCTGCCCAACCAGAGCGGATCCACAGTTCCGCTGGCACCTCGTGCCAGCCGTCAGTGGAACTCCGTACCTTCTGGACCGAACAATATGACCTCGCCTTTGGAGTTGAAATCCCAAGAGCTGGTCAAGGAGATGAAAGGAAACAAATCAACTATGGCCTCTGCAAATAGAGAACCACAAGATGATAAAAAAGAAGATAAACGATCTAGTGATCGTGCTAAATCCCTAGATACCGCCCTTGCCCAAATCGAGCGTCAGTTCGGTAAAGGATCGGTAATGAAAATGGGAGATCGCAAAGCTGTTGCCATGGAGGTTATTCCAACTGGCTCAGTTGCATTAGATATCGCACTCGGCGTTGGTGGCTTACCACGTGGTCGAGTTGTTGAGATCTATGGCCCAGAATCCTCCGGTAAAACTACGGTGGCATTACATGCAATTGCTAATGCTCAAAAAGCAGGCGGTATCGCAGCATTTATTGATGCTGAGCATGCCCTTGATCCTGAGTATGCAAAGAAACTAGGTGTTGATATTGATGCGCTATTGGTTTCTCAGCCAGATACTGGCGAGCAAGCACTTGAAATTATGGATATGTTAGTTAGATCAGGTGCCATTGATATTGTGGTAGTTGACTCAGTTGCAGCATTGGTACCAAGAGCTGAAATTGAAGGCGAGATGGGCGACTCACATATGGGTCTGCAAGCTCGTTTGATGTCACAAGCACTTCGTAAAATGACTGGTGCATTACACCAATCAAATACCACTGCAATCTTTATCAATCAGTTGCGAGATAAGATCGGTGTTTTCTTTGGCTCACCAGAGACAACTACTGGTGGAAAAGCACTTAAGTTTTACGCATCTATTCGGATGGATGTTCGTAGAATTGAAACCTTAAAGGATGGTCAAGAGGCGGTTGGTAATAGAACCCGCGTCAAGATTGTTAAAAATAAGGTTGCCCCACCATTTAAGCAAGCAGAGTTTGACATCATTTACGGTGTTGGTATTAGCCGTGAGGGATCATTAATTGATCTTGGTGTTGAGGCTGGCATTGTTAAGAAATCTGGCGCCTGGTTCACCTATGAGGGTGATCAACTAGGTCAGGGTAAAGAGAATGCCCGTGCCTTTTTAATTGATAATCCAGATCTAGCCAATGATATTGAGAAGAAGATCCGGGCATCATATGTGCCAGCTGAAATCGACCCTGCATTAGTTGCAGCAGTTGATGAGGCCACAGCTGATGTTGAGTTCTAATCTCTAACTCATTTAAAAATACCTTGAAGAAAAATCAAGAGGTAGTAGCTGATCCCTACTCAGAGGCGATGTCGATTGCGTTATTCGCTCTCGCCCCACGCGCAAAGAGTAGGGATGAGTTATTTAAGCAGCTACTAAAACGAGGGGTTGAATCAGAGACGGCAAATGCGGTCCTGGACTCTTTAGAGTTACAAGGTTTGTTAAATGATTTAGAGTTTGCAAAATTATGGAGTGAATCAAGGCAGCGGGCAAAGAAGTTAAGTAAGCGGGTAATTGCCGGTGAGCTTCGCACCAAAGGGGTTTCGCAAGACATTATCAATGAGGTAATTGAAGAGATCGACGATGAATCTGAGTACAACCAAGCATTTTTGTTAGCAGAGCGAAAATATAAATCAATCTCACATCTAGATCCTGAGGTCATCTACCGAAGAATCTCAGGTTTACTTGCTCGCAAAGGTTATGGTCATGGAATTTGTGCCAGAATCATGCGGGAGTTAAGCGGCGGAGTTTAACAAGTAGAATTAGGCGTATGCCTACCTTTGTAGTTGAAACCTACGGCTGTCAGATGAATGTTCATGACTCCGAACGTATCTCAGGTTTATTACTAGATGCTGGTTACACCCAGGCCTTGGCAGATACCCAACCAGATTTGGTGGTCTTTAACACCTGCGCAGTTAGAGAAAATGCAGATAATAAACTTTATGGAAATCTTTCCTTCTTAGCACCACGCAAAAAGAGTGATCCAAACTTTCAAATTGCAGTTGGTGGTTGCATGGCACAAAAAGACCAAGATGCGATCATTAAGCGCGCTCCATATGTAGATGTGGTCTTTGGAACTCACAATATTGGCTCATTGCCAGTGTTGCTCGAGCGGGCAAGAGTTGAGGAACAATCACAGGTTGAGATAAAAGAGTCATTAGAGCAT
>Ga0208223_1000024_pt1 | contig 37781 bp, 40 predicted proteins | sample LakMenE07Oct09ns_FD_150678 | JGI IMG/M metagenome (GOLD analysis project Ga0208223, IMG submission 150678) | Freshwater microbial communities from Lake Mendota, WI - 07OCT2009 deep hole epilimnion ns (SPAdes) | ecosystem: Environmental > Aquatic > Freshwater > Lake > Epilimnion/Euphotic zone ...
TTCAAAGTTATCTCAAATCGACCAACTCGACCAAACCATCACCACCGCCCTGCAACAAGCCGAAGCCCTACGGCAATCGATTTTAAAAAAAGCCTTCTCCGGTCAATTAGTCCCTCAAGACCCCAGCGACGAACCGGCCAGCGTTTTGTTGGAGCGGATTAGGCTTGAAAAAGCGGCGCTATCTGTAAAACCAAAATCCATCAAACCGAAACGGTGCAGCCTATGACACCTTTATATCTCGACATCCGGCAACTGATTGTTAATGCTCGGAGCCGTGTGGCGGTAACGGTTAATGCTGAATTGATCATGCTTTATTGGCAAATCGGTAAACGTATCAACGCTGAAGTTCTGCAAGGGCAGCGTGCTGAATACGGCAAGCAAATTGTCGCGACCTTGGCTAAGCAATTAACCGATGAATACGGCAAAGGCTGGGGTGTGCGGCAGTTACGGGATTGTCTGCGCGTTGCTGAGGTTTTTCCAGATGAGAAAATTTTGCACACACTGTGTGCCGAATTGAGCTGGTCTCATTTACGGTTGTTGGCTGGGGTTGATGATGTGCTCAAACGTGAATTTTATATTGAAATAGGACGGCAGGAGCGTTGGAGTGTACGCCAGTTGCAAGAGCGAATGACGTCGATGCTATTTGAGCGTACTGCTATTTCAAAAAAGCCTGAGGAAACGATTGCCAAGGATTTGAAAATACTGCGACAACAAGGGTTACTTTCGCCCGATATGGCTTTTCGTGATCCTTATGTGCTGGATTTTTTGGGACTTGCCGATAGTTATTCGGAAAAAGATTTGGAGTCTTCGATTCTTGCCGAATTACAACGATTTATTATTGAGTTGGGTAATGATTTTGCCTTTATGGCTCGGCAAAAACGTATCACTATCGATAATCGGGATTATCGTATCGATTTGTTATTTTTTCATCGGCGATTGAAGTGTCTGGTTGCTATTGACCTAAAGATTGGCGAGTTTGAAGCGGCGTATAAAGGGCAGATGGAGCTGTACTTACGTTATCTGGAAAAGTACGAACAGATGGACGGTGAGAATTCGCCGATCGGATTGATTTTATGTTCGGGTAAAAACGATGAACATGTCGAATTAATGCGTTTGGATCAAAGCAATATTCGTGTTGCGGAATATTTAACTGTGCTACCTGCTCGTGAAACCTTGCAGGCTAAATTGCATCAGTCGATTGTTATTGCACGTCAACGATTAATAAACAAGGATGAACAATGAAGTTGTTTTAGTTGTTTCTGACTCCATCATTGCCGCTACGGCCAAACTATAACGTGATTAATTGATCTATGAACGCCGAATCTATTGTTTCCAAAGTCTGGAGTTTTTGTACCACCCTGCGCGATGACGGCGTGGGTTATGGTGATTATCTCGAGCAACTAACCTATTTGATTTTTCTGAAAATGGCTGATGAATACAGTCGGCCACCGCATAACCGTGATGTGGGGATTCCCGCCGAATACAATTGGCCAAGCTTAAAAGCCAAAAAAGGTGCGGCATTGGAAAGTCATTATGTGATGCTGTTGCGCGAGTTGGGCAATAAATCTGGCATGTTGGGGCAGATTTTTACCAAGGCGCAAAATAAGATTCAAGACCCAGCCAAGTTGTCGCGCTTGATTGAGATGGTGGATGATACCGATTGGGTGGTGATGGGGGCTGATACTAAAGGCACGATTTATGAAGGTTTGCTGGAAAAGAATGCCGAAGATACTAAATCGGGCGCTGGCCAATACTTTACGCCGAGACCGTTAATTAAGGCGATGGTCGAGTGTGTTCGCCCTGAACCGAGTAAAACCATTGCTGATCCTGCTTGTGGTACCGGTGGTTTCTTTTTGGCAGCCTATGATTTTTTGAAAGCGAATTATCCGTTGGATAAAAAGCAGTTGGCGTTTTTGAAACATGAAACCTTTCACGGTAATGAGATTGTCGCCAATACTCGCCGCTTGTGTTTGATGAATATGTTTTTGCATAACATTGGTGAGATTGATGGCCATAGCGCGATTTCATCGAATGATGCATTGGTGTCGCCGCCAGCTGAAACCGTGGATTATGTTTTAGCTAATCCGCCGTTTGGTAAAAAAAGCAGCATGACGTTTACTAATGAAGAGGGTGAGCAGGAAAGAGATGATTTGACCTATAACCGTCAGGATTTTTGGGCGACCACTTCAAACAAGCAGCTTAATTTTATCCAGCATATTCGCAGCCAGCTAAAAACGACTGGCCGCGCTGCTGTGGTAGTGCCTGATAACGTCTTGTTTGAAGGGGGGGCCGGTGAAATGGTACGTAAAAAATTGATGCAAAATACCGATTTGCACACCATTTTGCGATTACCGACTGGGATTTTTTATGCCAATGGTGTGAAAGCGAATGTGTTGTTTTTTGATAATCGCGAGGCAAATCCGAATCCTTGGACTAAGGCTATTTGGTATTACGATTACCGCACCAATATTCATCACACGCTGAAAAAGAAGCCATTACGTTTTGAGGATTTACAGGCTTTTATTGCTTGTTATCATCCTGAAAACCGTCATCAACGTACCGAAACTTGGCATGAACAGGATAATCCCGAAGGTCGCTGGCGCAAATTTAGTTATGAGCAAGTGCTTGCGCGAGATAAAACCAGTTTAGATATTTTTTGGCTGAAAGATAAGTCGTTAGCTGATTTGGATAATTTGCCAGAGCCTGACGATATTGCCGCTGAAATTATTGATAACGTGGAAGCGGGTTTGGCATGTTTTCGCGAGATTGCGGGGGTGTTGGGCTGAGTGTTTAGGGCTTTTCGCTAATGTGAGTATTTATTAATGCTAGAGATCGTAGAGATTATTAGGCCAGCTTATCAAGGTCGAACAACGCCTTTTTTATGTAAAGCTTCCGATGGCGAAATGTATTTTGTTAAAGGCTATGCCGCGTCAAACTTGGGGTTAATCAAAGAATGGATGGGCGCTAATTTGGCAACCGAGTTTGGTTTGCCTGTGCCGCCGTTTGCAATCGCTTATCTTGATGAGGTGCTGGTTAATGCTTATGAGGGTAAAGCGTCGTCTGAAATTAAAGGCGGTTATGTTTTTGCTTCCAAACAAGTGCCTTCGGTGACTGAGTTAAAGTTTGGAACCATTCCGTTAGTCGATGACTTTACAAGACTGAGTGTTTTGATTTTTGATCTTTGGGTTGAAAATGAAGATCGCACATTGTCTGCTAACGGCGGGAATCCTAATTTATTATGGAAAACCGATAATTCGCAGCTGTATGTTATCGATCATAATTTAATATTTGATGCCAATTTTAATCAGGAAAACTTTTGGGATACGCATGTTTTTAAATCAGAATTTTGTCATAAACAGGCTGATTTTTTAGAACAACAGGCGTTTGAAGAGCGAATGAAAAAGGCGCTGGACAGTTGGTCGATTGCGTGGGATAAACTGCCTGACGAGTGGTTGGAGCTAAGCTTTAACTTTAATCCTGATTTAAACCTACAACGCCTGAGTGAAGAAGCTAATGGCAATATTTGGTCGAAAATGCCATGAATAGACAAGTTTGCAAATACAGCATTATTCGTTTTCAGCCTTTTCCTGAAACCGAAGAGTTTGCCAATATCGGTGTGGTGCTTTTTGCCACCGCTTCTAAACGCCTTGAATTCAAGCTTTTAGATAGTCGTCATCATAAACGGATTACTGATTTTTTTGACCATCCGTTAGTTAAAGACAGTTTTTCGCAGACGATCAAAATGATTGATGTCGAGATTGAACGGATTAAAAATAATTTTGATGAAACATTAGGTGCTAATTTTGATCGCTATGCGGATTTAATTCGTAGCCGAGAGGATATTGTTCGTTTTAGTGATAGTCGGGTTTTATTCAGTAATGATCCCGCGATAACCGTTAATCAATTATTTGATCATTATGTAAATCGTAGCTTTGTTAGGGCGCCTAGCTATGAAGAAAAAATGCGAAAACAGGTTCGAAACTTATTGGTCAATCACAATCTAGGTGATTTATATAAAGAAGCGGTTGTGGGTGATATTCATAAATACAAAGCAACTTTTCCTTTTGTTCATAAAGGTGAGCAACAAAAAGTTATTAAGCCGATTCAATTTTTGCACAATGAGCCTACTGCATTAATCGATCATGGTCGAGAATGGCTTACTAAAGTCGAGTATTTGAAAAAATATAATTTTATTCAGCCTGAGCAAGTGTTATTTGCATATACGGCAAAGAAACCAAGCGAACAAAGTCTGTTTGATCCTTTTGATGAAGTGATGGATTTAGCGAGTAAATTAGGTGTGGCTATGGTTGATCTGTCTGCAAGTGGGGATATTGTCAGATTTGCAAGTGCTTAGTTTTTCAAAGGGTTGGGTGTTGCTTGATTAACCTAACCCTTTGAGGTATTTGTCGCAATTTAGTTTGGCTTAACCGGTTTCAGTTTCTTTGTCATCATCTGCAGCCATATCCGAAATTTCTTTTAAGCGAGCAACGACTTTAAAGTTGATGCTGCCATCTGGATAGTGGCCAGTGTCGTCCATTTCCCCAGCGTCCAAACCCATTAATAAACTCAAGGCTTCATCAACATTGGAAACCGCGTAAATCGCGAATTTGCCTTGTTCAACCGCTTCAATCACTGGTTGTTTCAGCATTAAATTGCGTTTATTTGAGGCGGGAATTATGACTGCTTGTTTGCCAGTTAAGCCACGCGCGGCGCAGAGGTTGAAGAAGCCTTCGATTTTTTCATTTACCCCGCCAATGGCTTGTACTTCACCGTATTGGTTGATCGAGCCGGTTAAGGCGAAGCCTTGTTGAATCGGTAGGCGAGTTAAGGCTGAGATTAGGCAGCAAAGTTCGGCTAGTGATGCGCTGTCGCCGTCGATGTGGCCGTAGGATTGTTCCATGGCGATGCTGGCGGAGATGGCGAGTGGGAATTGCTGGGCGTAGCAGTGGCCGAGGTAGCCAGTCAAAATCATCACGCCTTTGGAGTGTATCGGTTGGCCGAGTTCGACTTCGCGTTCAATATCGACAATCCCCCGTGAACCGGGGTAAACGGTGGCGGTGATTCTAGCCGGTGCGCCAAAGCTGCTGCCGCCGATGTCGAGTACGGTCAGGCCGTTGAGCTTGCCAATTGCTTCGCCGTCGCTATCGATCAAAATAATTCCTTCCAGCATTTCTTCCAAAATTTCTTCGGCAATCCGGCCATTGCGAGCTTCGCGGGCGGCCAGTGCGGTTTCGATTTCGGCTTGGTCGAGTTGTTGGCTGTCGCTGTTGAGTAGATTAGCTTCGGCAATGATTTCTAGGCAATCATTGATGTGGGCTGACAAGCGTTGTTGATTTTCGGCCAAGCGGCAGCTGTGTTCGATTAAGCAACGTAGCGCATTGTTAGTTAGCGGTTTGCTGCCGGCATCACGGGCTTGGCGGTTCATCAAGGCGATGAATTCGCTGATGTTGTCGGTGGTGGCTTTGATGTGGTCATCAAAGTCGGCCAGTACCCGAAACATTTCTTTAAATTCGCTATCCAGTTCTTCGAGTAGGTAATAAACGTCACGGGCACCGACGAGGATGATTTTGACATTCAGTGGTATCACCTCAGGTTTTAAGGTGATGGTGTTGATGCCTTGTTCGGCGTAAGGCGATTCGATTTCTATCCGCCCTGCTTTCAGTGCGCGTTTTAGACCTTCCCAGACGAACGGATAAGTAATCAGTTTGTCGGCATCAATAATCAAGTAGCCGCCGTTGGCGCGGTGAAGTGCGCCTGGGCAGATACGGCGGTAGTTGGTGACTAAGGTGCCTTGGTCACTGCTGTATTCAATGCGACCAAACAGGTTTTGATAAATTGGGTGTGGCTCGTAAACCACCGGTGCGCCGCCGTTGTCGTGTTTGCTATCGACCAAAATATTGGGCAGATATTGCTCGCTGAGCAGTTGGCGTTTGGCGGCGGTGTCGCGTCCATCTTGGTTGCGACTGGGCATTAAGTAGTCGGCGATGGTGTTGTTGAGGCTTTTTTCGATCTCGGCTAAATAGGTGATTACGTCGTCAACGTGCCGGTATTTGCTGTTAAGTTCGGTAAAAAGTGGTTCTATCGCTTGTTTGATGGTTTCGCTATCCAGTTGGCGTAATTCTTCAACTAGGTTTTTGCGCCATTGCGGGAGTTCGCTTAAAACTTCGGCTAAATAGTCTTCTAATGCTTCGCTGTGTTGATGAAATACTTCGCGCTCGGCTTGCGGCAGCAAGGTGAATTGTTCTTCGTCGAGGGCTTTGTCATTGCGAATCGGTAAGAAGGTGATGGAATCGCTGTCGCGGTAGAGAGCGACATCCATATCACGGGCTTTGGCATCAACTAGATTGATAGCAGTGTTGTAGCGTTGGTTGAAGCGGCGCTCGATGGTAGTTTTTTTTTGTTGGTAGCTGGGGCTTTCAAATGCCGAAGGAAAAGTGACCAGTAAATCATCAATCAGTTTTTCAATGTCTTTGCAGAAGTTGATGCCTTCGCCAGACGGTAGTTGAATCGCCACTGGTTCGCGGGGATTTTCAAAGTTTTCGACGTAGGCGTAGGACAACGGTGATTCTTGTTGTTGGGTGTAATCAGACAGGTAGTGATTGACCATGGATAGTCGGCCTGTGCCTGGGTTGCCCATTACGAAAATGTTGTAACCCGGGGCTTTCATTGCGACACCAAATGCTAATGCTGATTGGGCGCGGGTTTGGCCTAGGATGCTGTGATTGTGTGGTTTTGGTGCGGGAATTTCGGTGGTATCAATCACCAGCTTGAGTGCTGTAGCGGGCAGTTTAAGATGTTCGAGCATGGTGACCTTAGTGGTTATCTTCAACCGAGAGCATGTGGTGCATACGTTCGGCTTTGGTTTTTAGGTAATCGATATTGTCGGTATTGGTGTGGGTTTGGATGGCAATTCGTTGGTTAACGCTAATGCCAAGCGCGGTTAGGTCGTCGATTTTTTGGGGATTATTGGTAATCAGTGCCACGGAACGGATTTTTAAGTTGTTCAGTATTAGTGCGGCGACGTCGTAGCGGCGTTCATCGGCTAAGTGACCGAGTTCTAAATTAGCGTCAACCGTATCCAAGCCTTGGTCTTGAAGATTGTAGGCTTTGAGTTTCTCGAATAAACCTATCCCCCGCCCTTCTTGGCGCAGATACAGCAAGACGCCAAAGCCTTTTTGGTTGATTAGATCGAGCGCCATGTCGAGCTGTTCGCCACAATCACAACGACGTGAGCCGAGAACGTCACCGGTAAAGCATTCGGAATGAATCCTGACGGGCACATTGTCTTTGTCTGCCACATCGCCTTTCACAAAAGCCATGTGCTCTTTGTCATCTTGGTTGTTGCGGTAGTAGTGGAGAGTGAATTCGCCGTGTTTGGTGGGAATTCGGGTTTGAACTTTGTCTTCTATTGATAATTTCACAGCGATTGGAATCCTTGATACGCGGCTTTAAGCGGCAAAAGCGTTGAAGCCTTTTTCAATCACCTTAGACAAAGTGATTGAGAAAGGCTCCAAGCCTGAGTGTTTTGCTTTGCGCTGATACTTGCGTTTGTCGGCGAAAATTTGCGCTTTGTTAAATTGGTGGGCGAATTTTGCGACCGGATTATGGGTAGGCGGATTATCTACGCCTTTGGCTTTGGGTTGTTTTCTCATGCTTTTTTCTCGATAAGCTATTAAAATGAAGCTTTTATTTGAACATAGATTGCCTGTGAAATTCCAGAAAGACTTTGATGTGATCGTAGTGGGTGGTGGTCATGCTGGCACCGAGGCTGCATTAGCGGCGGCGAGAACTGGCGCCCAAACCTTGTTGTTGTCACAAAACATCGAAACTTTAGGGCAGATGAGTTGTAATCCGGCGATTGGCGGGATAGGCAAAGGTCATCTGGTTAAAGAGGTCGATGCGCTGGGCGGAATTATGGCGCAGGCAATTGATAAAGGCGGAATTCAGTTTCGGATTTTGAATGCCAGCAAAGGCCCAGCGGTTCGGGCGACGCGAGCGCAAGCAGATCGACAGTTGTATAAACAAGCGGTACGTTCTGCGCTGGAAAATCAAGACAACTTGGCGTTGTTTCAGCAAACCGTGTCAGATTTGATTGTCGAAGGCGAGCGCGTGACTGGGGTTAAAACCCAAATGGGTTTGGAGTTTAATGCCAAATCGGTGGTTTTAACGGCGGGGACTTTTTTAGCTGGCCGAATTCATATTGGTTTAGAAAATTACAGTGGCGGTCGCGCTGGCGATGCGGCGTCGATTGCTTTGGCTGAGCGTTTACACGAATTGCCGTTTCGGATTGGTCGTTTAAAAACCGGTACCCCGCCACGAATTGATAGCCGCACCATTGATTACAGTAAATTGCAGGAACAGCACGGTGATACGCCTTTGCCGGTTTTCTCTTTTATGGGTAATCGCGAACAACATCCACAGCAAATTTGCTGTCACATCACTCGCACTAATAGCGAAACTCACGACATTATTCGTTCTGGATTAGATCGTTCACCAATGTATTCGGGGATTATCGAAGGCGTTGGCCCACGTTATTGCCCATCGATTGAAGATAAAGTGGTGCGCTTTGCTGATCGTGATTCACATCAGATTTTTGTTGAGCCGGAAGGTTTAAATACTACTGAGGTTTACCCTAACGGTATTTCTACCAGTTTGCCGTTTGACGTTCAATATCGCTTTATTCGTACCATGTTAGGTTTTGAAAAAGCTGAAATTGTCCGTCCGGGTTATGCGATTGAATATGATTTTTTTGACCCGCGTGATTTGAAATCGTCGCTGGAAACTAAGCATATGCAAGGCTTGTTCTTTGCTGGGCAAATCAACGGTACAACCGGTTATGAAGAAGCTGCGGCGCAAGGTTTGATTGCGGGTTTAAATGCAGCGCGTTTGGCGATGGATTTAGAACCTTGGTGTCCTGGCCGTGAAGAAGCGTATATTGGTGTGATGATTGACGATCTAATCACTCGCGGTACTGCTGAGCCATACCGTATGTTTACCAGTCGTGCCGAATACCGTTTGCAGTTGCGTGAAGATAACGCTGATTTGCGTTTGACTGAGCAAGGTCGGGCATTGGGTTTGGTTGATGATGCGCGTTGGCAGCGTTTTGAGGAAAAACGTGAGGCGATTGCTAATTTACAAGGCAAGTTGGCGAAAAAATGGATTAGAGCCGAAACCGATGAGGCGGCATTGGCTGAGCAGTTGTGGGGTAAAAAGCTGCTGAGAGAAGCCAGTTTGATGGAAATGTTGCGCCGTCCTGAGGTGGATGTCGAAAACTTGCTGCAATTTAGTGATGAAACTGATGTTGATGAGCAAGTGGCTGAGCAGGTGGCGATTCAAGCCAAATATGCTGGTTATATTGATAGACAACAAACCGAAATTAATCGCACCTTGCGTTATGAGCATTTAAAACTGCCGGAAAATGTCGATTACACTGTGGTGTCAGGGTTGTCGAATGAAGTCAGTGAAAAATTAAGAAAACAACGTCCGCAAACTTTAGGTCAAGCGTCGCGGATTCCTGGTATTACTCCGGCAGCAATTTCGTTGTTGTTAGTGCATTTAAAAAAGAAAACTGCTTAATGGATATTTGTCGTCAGACACTTTGCCAAGGCCTTGAGGCTTTGCAATTACCGCTGAATGAGCTGCAAGTTGAGCAGTTGTTGAAGTTTATCAAGCTGATTGAAAAATGGAATAAGGCTTATAACCTGACTGCGGTTCGCGATTTGCGGGAAATGGTTAGCGTGCATTTGTTGGATAGCTTGGCGATTTTGCCGCATATCAAGCCTTCGACGATTGCCGATATTGGCACTGGTGCTGGGTTGCCAGGGATTCCATTAGCGATTGCCCTGCCCGATTGTCAATTTACCTTGGTCGATTCCAATTCTAAGAAAACCCGCTTTGTTCAACAGGCTGTATTGGAATTGCAGTTAAAAAATGTAGAAGTGGTGCATAGTCGGGTTGAGTTATTACAACCTAAACATTTATTTTCTACCGTGATTAGTCGTGCCTTTGCCAGTATGCCGGATATTTTGGCTTTAACTCAGCATTTGCAAGCCGATGACGGTATTTTGTTGGCGATGAAAGGCCAAATCCCCGCGCAAGAATTAGCTGAGTTAAGTGAAATTTATCGTGTGATTCCGATTTCTGTTCCAGGTATTGATGCTGAGCGCTGTTTAATTGAATTAGAGAGAACTTTGCATGGCTAAGATTATTGCAATTACCAATCAGAAAGGCGGTGTTGGTAAAACTACGACTAGCGTTAATTTATCGGCGGCTTTGGCTGCAACTAAACGCAAAGTATTATTGATAGACCTTGATCCACAAGGTAATGCGGCTATGGGGTGTGGCGTTGTCAAAGACGATTTGGAGTATTCCAGTTGTGAGTTGTTACTAGAAGAAATTCCGGTTACTGAAATTGTTTATAAAAATAAAGAGCTGGGCTTTGATTTAATTCCAGGGAATGCAGATTTAACCGCGGCAGAAGTGAAATTGATGTCGGCCGCGCATCGAGAAAGGCGATTGGCTGATGCTTTGTTGCCGATTAAAGATCAATACGATTATATTTTGATTGATTGTCCACCTTCATTAAATATGCTGACTTTGAATGCAATGGTTGCGGCGAATAGCGTTCTGATTCCGATGCAATGTGAGTATTATTCATTAGAAGGCTTGTCGTCATTGATGACAACTTTGCGTAATGTTCGTGATAGTGTGAATCCGCATTTGTATTTAGAAGGTATTTTGAGAACTATGGTCGATACTCGCAGTCGATTGGGCAAAGATGTTTCTGATCAATTACTTGAGTATTTTGGCGATAAAGTGTTTAGAACCACGATTCCAAGAAATATTCGTCTAGCCGAAGCGCCTAGTCATGGTGTGCCTGTGTTGGCTTACGATAAAGCCTCTCGAGGCGCTGTTGCTTATATTGCCTTGGCGGGTGAAATGATTCGAAAAGAAAAAGCGGCGAAATCATGATGCAAAAAAAACGTGGATTAGGCAGAGGTTTGAGTGAGCTATTGGGTGATGCCAGTCCAGTTCGTGAAAAGCCACAAGAAGTGCAAACTTTGCCGATTGAGTTTTTGCAGCGCGGTAAATATCAGCCGCGACGGGATATGGATCCTGAGAAATTGAGGGAGTTAGCTGATTCAATTGCAGCACAAGGGGTTATTCAGCCAATTATTGTCCGTAAGATTGATGGCGATAATAAATACGAAATTATTGCTGGTGAGCGACGCTGGCGGGCATCGCAATTAGCCGAGTTGCAAGAAGTGCCAGTAGTGTTGAAAGAGTTGGATGATCGTTCGGTGATGGCGATTGCTTTAATTGAGAATATCCAGCGCGAAGATTTAACGGCATTAGAAGAAGCCGAAGCTTTAAGACGGCTACAGGATGAGTTTGAGTTAACTCATCAGCAAATTGCTACGGCGGTTGGCAAATCCCGAACCACGATTACTAATTTGTTAAGGCTTTTAGAGTTGGCATTTGATGTCAAAGTGATGCTGGGTAAAGGCTTGTTGGAAATGGGACATGCTCGGGCATTGTTAGGCTTGGAAGAGGTTAAGCAAATTGAAATTGCTAACAAAGCTGTCAAACAAGGCTTAACAGTTAGAGCGGTTGAAAAGTTGGTTCGAGAGCAGAACGAAGGCAAGCCAGCAGAGCTTAGCAAAAAAGTGGACCCTGATACTTTGCGTTTGCAGAGTGAGTTGAGTGAGAAAACCGGTGCCAAAGTAGAGATTAATCATCAAAGTGGCGGCAAAGGAAAGTTAGTTTTTAGTTACACCAGTTTGGAAGAGCTTGAAGGCATTATTAGAAAAATTCATTAAGTGTTTTTAAGTGTTAAGCAGTTTGTTGCCTTGCGTTAAAGGGGTGGGCTGGATATAATCGCCCCGCTTAACGGTCTAGGGGATGAAAATGGCAGTCGGAAATCAATTTTCAACTGTCGGCAAAGTGCTGTATGCGCAAATCTTGGTGACCGCTTTGGTGTCATTGGGGTTTTTATGGATTGGTGGTTGGCAATATGCACTTTCTCCACTTATGGGGTGTGGCATTGCACTAGTGCCTAATTTGTACTTCGCATACAAAATCTATCTTGCAAGAAATAAGGAAGCGCAAGGTATCGTCAGTGCATTTTATGCGGGCGAAACGATGAAGCTGATTTTAACGGCTGCGCTTTTTGCCATGGTTTTACAAGTTCCATCTGTTAATTTTTATACGCTGTTGGCTGGATATGTCGCAGTGTTATCCGTTTTTTGGTTTGCGCTTTTTTATTGGCGCGATTAAGTATTTGCGAGGAAAAATGTCTGCTGAAGGTGGCGCAACTGGTTATATTGTTCATCACTTAACTCCTTTGTCGGTAGGTGAAGGGTTTTGGACTGTGCATCTGGATACATTGTTTTTCTCCCTGATTTTGGGTGCTTTGTTTATCTGGTTTTTTAAAACCGTAGCGGAGCGTGCGACATCCGGTGTTCCTGGGTTAGCGCAGAATTTTGCGGAAATGATTATTGAGTTTGTTGATAATCAGGTCAAAGACACGTTTCATGGCAAAAGTGAATTAATTGCCCCATTAGCACTGACGATTTTTTGCTGGGTGTTTTTGTGGAATACGATGGACATGCTGCCTGTTGACTTATTCCCAATGATTGGTTCCTTGATGGGCATAGAATATATGCGTGTGGTTCCAAGTACTGATCTGAACGCCACATTTGCCTTGTCTTTGAGTGTGTTTTTCTTGATCTTTTTCTACAGCATTAAAGTCAAAGGCATTTTTGGCTTTATCAAAGAAATGACTTGCACCCCTTTTGGTCCTTGGTTAATGCCATTCAACTTGATGTTGAAAGTGGTAGAAGAATTAGCTAAACCAATTTCATTGGCACTACGGTTATTCGGTAACTTGTATGCTGGTGAGTTGGTGTTTATCTTGATCGCATTATTGCCGCCGGTTGTACAGCCTTTATTAGGCTTCCCATGGGCAATCTTTCACATTTTAGTTGTCACATTGCAGGCTTTCATATTCATGGTTTTGACCATTGTTTATTTAAGCTTGGCGCATGAAGATCACTAGAAGCTAAAGCATTTTTAACATTATTTTTTGATATACATTTTAGGAGACATTATGGAACTCGCATCATTAGTAGCCAACGTACAAGGCTTCACCGTTATCGCAGTTGGCATCATTCTTGGCTTAGGCGCGATCGGTACAGCGATTGGTTTTGGTTTATTAGGCGGCAAATTCTTGGAAGGTGCAGCTCGTCAACCAGAATTAGTACCAATGTTGCAGGTAAAAATGTTCATCGTTGCTGGTTTGCTTGACGCGGCTACCATGATTGGCGTTGGTATGGCTTTGTTCTTCACATTCGCAAACCCATTCCTATCAGCTGTTCAATCTGCTGCAGGTTAATTAAAGCGGATCCATCTGTTCTGTGGCTTAGATAGGCTACTGCAAAATTGTAGTAGTCTTGTCACAAAACGCAGATACCAATAACAACAGTATACTTAGGAAACATCAATGAGTATCAATGCTACTCTGATCGGTCAAATGATCACGTTTTCGCTTCTGGTCTGGTTGACCATGAAGTATATTTGGCCGCCCATCATTGCTGCGCTAGAAGAGCGTAAAGCAAAGATTGCCGAAGGTTTGGCAGCTGCCGAAAAAGGTCAGGAAGATATTAAGCTGGCTGAGAAAAAAGCGAAAAGCGTTCTCAAAGAAGCTAAAGAACAAGCTGCTGAAATCATTAGTTCTGCACAAAAACGTGCAAATGAAGTGGTCGAAGAGTCTAAATTGCAAGCTCGTTCAGAAGGTGAGCGTTTAATCGAAGCTGCTAAAGCTCAGGTTGAACAAGAGATATTGCAAGCCAGAGAAAATTTACGCAAAGAAGTGTCTGCCCTCGCCTTGCGCGCAGCTGAACAGATTTTGAAAGAAGAAATCGACAAAGCGAAGCATCAGGCAATTCTCAGCAAAACTGCAGAACAATTAGGTTAAGCAATGACTGAGTTAGCGACACTAGCAAGGCCTTATGCCGAAGCTGCATTTAAACGGGCTAAACAGACTGAAACTGCAAGTGCTTGGTCGGAATCTTTGTTGTTTTTATCGGTTGTTGCACAAGACCGAGATTTGATTGCCATTATTAGCAATCCAAAAATCAGCAAAGATAAAAAGATTGAAGTAGTGCTGGATATTTGCCAAGACCAAATTCAAGATGAAGCAAAAAATTTGCTAAAACTTTTGATTGAAAATGGCAAATTACAGTTATTACCAAAAATCACCGCCTTGTATGAACAATACAAAGCTGAAGACGAAGGTTACGTTAACGTTGATTTGTATAGTGCATATCCGTTAAACAAAGCCGAGCAAAGCAACTATGTCGCAAAGCTGGAAAAGAAATTAAACAAAAAGGTCAATGCTACTGTGTTGGTCGATAAATCGTTAATTGGCGGCATACTTGCAAAAGCGGGTGACAAAGTAATTGACGGTTCTATCAGTGGCCAGCTTCATCAATTAGCCAAAAGGCTCTAAGAGCTAGATCGGGAAATATAAAATGCAATTAAATCCATCAGAAATAAGTGATCTAATTAAAAAGAAGATCGAGAATTTCGACGCCAATCTCGAAGCACACACGGAAGGTACGGTAGTTAGTGTTACCGATGGTATCGTTCGTGTACATGGTTTGTCGGAAGCAATGCAAGGTGAGATGCTGGAGTTCCCCGGCGGTTCTTATGGCATGGCCTTGAACTTAGAAAGAGATTCAGTCGGTGTGGTAATGTTGGGTGCATACCAACACATTACCGAAGGCGACACTGTTAAATGTACAGGTAGAATTTTAGAAGTACCAGTTGGTGAAGCTTTATTAGGTCGTGTTGTTGATGCTTTAGGTAATCCAATCGACGGTAAAGGTTCAATTGATACTGATTTGAAATCACCTATCGAAAAAATTGCTCCAGGCGTTATTGCTAGACAATCGGTTGATCAACCTGTGCAAATTGGTTTGAAAGCGATTGACTCAATGATTCCAGTAGGCCGTGGTCAACGTGAGCTAATTATCGGTGATAGACAAACGGGTAAAACTGCTATCGCAATCGATGCAATCATCAATCAAAAAGGTACAGGCATTAAATGTATCTATGTTGCTATCGGTCAAAAACGCTCTTCAATTGCAAACGTAGTACGCAAATTAGAAGAACACGGCGCGATGGATCACACTATTATCGTTGTTGCATCTGCATCTGAATCAGCAGCATTACAGTTCATTGCACCTTATACAGGTTGTTCAATGGGCGAATACTTCCGTGATAACGGTCAAGATGCTTTGATTATTTATGATGATTTGACCAAACAAGCTTGGGCTTATCGTCAAATTTCATTGTTGTTACGTCGTCCGCCAGGTCGTGAAGCTTATCCTGGTGACGTTTTCTACATCCACTCACGTTTGTTAGAACGTGCAGCTAGAATCAATGCTGAAGAAGTAGAAAAATTGACTAACGGCAAAGTGAAAGGCAAAACCGGTTCATTGACAGCGTTACCAATTATCGAAACACAAGGTGGTGACGTATCTGCATTCGTTCCAACTAACGTAATTTCGATTACTGACGGTCAGATTTTCTTGGAAACAGGTTTGTTTAACTCAGGTATCCGTCCTGCGGTGAATGCTGGTTTATCAGTATCACGTGTTGGTGGTGCTGCTCAAACTAAAATCATCAAGAAATTAGGTGGCGGTACACGTCTTGACTTAGCTCAATATAGAGAGTTAGCGGCGTTTGCTCAGTTCGCATCAGATCTTGACGAAAGCACACGTAAACAAATTGAACGCGGCCAACGTGTTACTGAATTGATGAAACAAAATCAGTATGCACCGATGTCTGTTGCTGAAATGAGTGTGTCTTTGTATGCAGCAAACACAGGTTTCCTTGATAACTTAGAAGTTAAAGCGGTTCGTGATTTTGAATCTGCGTTATTAGCATTTATGAAATCAGAAGAACCTGCGTTAATGGCAAAAGTTAACGAAACAGGCGACTTTAGCGATGAAATCAAAAATGGCATTCATAGTGCTATTGAACGTTTCATTAAAACAAGTAGCTGGTAAAAGGATCGGCAAATGGCTGTTGGCAAAGAGATACGTGGCAAGATCGCAAGTATTAAAAATACTCAAAAGATCACCCGCGCCATGGAAATGGTTGCGGCGAGCAAAATGCGTAAAACCAAAGACCGTATGCAGGCTACACGGCCTTACTCTAAAAAAATAAGCCAGATTATTAATCATCTGGCTTATGCAAATCCTGAGTATAAGCATCCATTCATGATTAAGCGTGAAGTTAAGCGCGTAGGCCTTATTGTTATTAGTTCTGACAGAGGTTTGTGCGGTGGCTTAAATGCAAATTTGTTTAGAAAAGTTCTAAACGAAATGCAAGAGTGGAAAAGTAAAGATATTGAAGTTGATATTTGCACTGTTGGTGGAAAAGCTGCCAACTTTTTTAGCATTATCAACGCTAAAGTGATCGGACAAGTGTCTAAATTAGGCGATATTCCGCATCAAAACGATATTATTGGCGTGATTAAAATCATGCTAGATGCTTATGCCAGCGGTGAAATTGATGAGTTGTTTGTAGTTAGCAATGAGTTCGTCAATACAATGACCCAACGACCAGTAATCGAAAAATTACTGCCAGTTGTCGCTGATAAAGACGATGATAGTCTGCGTGGTACATGGGATTATTTGTATGAGCCAGGCGCAAAAGAAGTCTTGGATCATTTGCTAACCCGTTATGTAGAATCAATGGTTTACCAAGGCTTAGTTGAAAACAATGCCTGCGAGCAGGCAGCGCGAATGGTTGCTATGAAAAGCGCATCCGATAACGCTGGAAATATCATTAAAGAATTGCAACTTGTGTACAACAAAGCCAGACAAGCGGCAATTACTCAGGAAATTTCGGAAATTGTTGCTGGGGCTGCAGCTGTTTAAAGCATTTCACAAGTTTAGATAGATTTTTAAAGAGGACGACACAATGAGTTTGGGTAAAATCGTTCAGATAATTGGAGCGGTTGTTGACGTGGAGTTTCCACGCGATAACTTGCCGAAAGTATATGATGCGTTGAATGTTAAAGGCGGATTGGTTTTAGAAGTTCAGCAGCAATTAGGTGACGGCGTTGTTCGTACCATTGCTATGGGTTCTACCGACGGTTTAAGCCGCGGCCTTGACGTCAGCAACACAGGCGACGCAATTAAAGTACCAGTCGGACAAGCGACCTTAGGCCGCATTATGAACGTCCTCGGTGAAGCCATCGACGAAAAAGGTCCGATTGGCGAAAAAGAAAAATGGACCATCCACCGTGATGCGCCAACTTATGACGAACAAGCACCTGCCAATGAATTATTGGAAACAGGTATTAAAGTTATCGACTTGGTTTGCCCTTTCGCTAAAGGTGGTAAGGTCGGTTTGTTCGGTGGTGCCGGTGTAGGTAAAACCGTTAACATGATGGAATTGATCCGTAACATCGCGATTGAGCACAGTGGTTTCTCTGTATTCGCGGGTGTTGGTGAGCGTACTCGTGAAGGTAACGATTTCTACCACGAGATGACCGATTCAAAAGTTATCGACAAAGTATCACTGGTTTACGGTCAGATGAATGAGCCACCAGGAAACCGTCTACGTGTAGCGTTGACCGGTTTGACTATGGCGGAATTTTTCCGTGACGAAGGTCGTGACGTATTGTTCTTCGTTGACAATATCTACCGTTACACTTTGGCGGGTACTGAAGTATCTGCGTTGTTGGGTCGTATGCCATCAGCGGTAGGTTATCAGCCTACATTGGCTGAAGAGATGGGTGTATTACAAGAGCGTATTACTTCAACCAAAACCGGTTCTATTACTTCTATCCAAGCGGTTTACGTACCAGCGGATGACTTAACCGATCCATCGCCAGCTACTACTTTTGCTCACTTAGATGCGACCGTTGTATTGTCACGTCAAATTGCTGAGTTAGGTATCTACCCTGCTATCGATCCATTGGATTCAACCAGTCGTCAGCTTGATCCGTTAGTTATTGGTCAAGAACATTACGATGTGGCGCGTTCAGTTCAAGGTATCTTGCAACGCTACAAAGAATTGCGCGACATTATCGCGATTTTGGGTATGGACGAATTGTCTGAAGAAGATAAATTGACTGTATCAAGAGCGCGTAAAATTCAACGATTCTTGTCACAGCCTTTCTTCGTTGCTGAAGTATTTACCGGTTCACCAGGCAAATATGTTTCATTGAAACAAACTATTGCTGGTTTCAAAGGTATTATCGATGGTGATTACGACAGTCTTCCTGAGCAAGCCTTCTATATGGTCGGTACAATTGACGAAGCCATTGAAAAAGCCAAAGGCATGTAAGCTTATTAGCACAGGAGAATTTCGAGATGGCAATGACAATTCATGTTGACATCGTCAGCGCCGAGCAAGAAGTCTATTCAGGCCTGGCGGAAATGGTATTTGCCCCTGCCGAATTAGGTGAAGTAGGTATTGCACCTCGGCACGCGCCATTAATTACCAAGCTAAAGCCTGGTGAAGTGCGAGTTAAATTAAATGATAAAGAAAGCTTGGCATATTACGTGTCAGGCGGACTTTTAGAGGTTCAACCTGATGTTGTGACTGTTTTGGCAGACACAGCGATTAGAGCAAAAGACATTGATGAAGCAGCTGCTTTGCAAGCCAAAGCCAGAGCCGAAGAAATGTTGAGCGATAAATCAGGTAAATATGATTATGCTGTTGCTCAAGCTGAATTAGCTGAAGCAGTGATGCAGTTAAGAACCTTGGAAAGACTAAGAAAACGTGGTTCGTAATTTATTACCCTCGTAAAATATAAGCCCGATGACGTTTTTCGTTATCGGGCTTTTTTGTTTAAGGAATATAGCAATGTCGATAAAAACCATTATTTTAGCAGCAGGACAAGGCACTCGGATGCGCTCAAGCCGTTCTAAAGTGTTACATGAAATTGCCAATAAAGCGTTGTTACATCACGTCTATGACACCAGTTTAGAGTTAGAAAACAACAAGGTTTTCATTATTTATGGTCATGGCGGAGAAACCGTTAAACAAACTCTGAATCATTTTGATGCAACTTGGATTGAGCAAAAACAACAGCTTGGAACCGGCCACGCTGTTCAACAGGCTATTCACCATGTTGAAGATGCCGATACGGTTTTAATTTTGTACGGTGATGTACCGCTATTAAAATCACAGACCTTGCAAACCCTATTGAAGGATGTCAGCTCACAATCATTAGCTTTGCTGACAGTGGTTCTGGATGATCCAACTGGATATGGTCGCATCGTTAGAAATGCTGACGGCGCTGTGACTAAAATTGTCGAACAAAAAGACGCAAATCCTAGCGAATTACTAATTAACGAAGGCAACACCGGCATTCTCGCTTGCAAAGGCAAGCAGTTAATCGAATGGCTTGGCAGATTAAGTAACAACAACGCCCAGAATGAATATTATCTAACCGATATTATCGAAATGGCAGTTGCTGATGGTTTAAGCATTAAAACCACCCAAGCTAGCAGTCAGGATGAAGTGTTAGGCGTCAATAATCGCAATCAATTAGCGCATTTAGAAAGGGTTTATCAGCAACAACAAGCCTATAGTCTTATGGAAAAAGGCGTTACCTTGCGTGATCCTAATAGAATTGATGTCAGAGGTGTGTTTGCCGAGCTTGGACAAGATATTGACGTTGATGTAAACGTAATTTTTGAAGGCGTAAACCGTATTGGTTCAAACGTCAAAATCGGTGCTAACTGCATTATTAAAAATGCCACGATAGCTGAACATGTTGAAATCTTAGCTAATAGTTTGATTGAAGATGCCGTTATTGGCGCGAATAGTCGTGTCGGCCCTTATGCCCGCCTACGCCCACAAACAGAATTAGCCGATCATGTTCATATCGGCAATTTCGTCGAAATCAAAAAATCGACGGTTGCCAGCGGCAGCAAAATCAATCATCTAAGCTACGTTGGCGATAGCGAAGTCGGTAGCAAAGTTAATATCGGCGCCGGCACGATTACCTGTAACTACGATGGCGTCAATAAATTCAAAACCATTATTGGTGATGGCGCCTTTATCGGCTCAGACAGCCAATTGGTTGCGCCGGTGGTGATTGGCAAAAATGCCACTATCGGCGCGGGTTCCACCATTACCAAAGACACGCCAGATGATCAGCTAACCCTCAGTCGAACTAAACAAGTCAGTATTGCCACTTGGCAACGTCCGGTTAAAAAGGAGAAATAAGCATGTGTGGGATTGTGGCTGGCGTTGCTCAGCGTAACGTGGTACCTATTTTGATTGAAGGCTTAAAGCGCTTGGAATATCGCGGTTACGATTCGGCGGGATTAGCGGTAATTAGTGATCAACAAATTTTTAGAAAACGTGAGTTAGGCAAAGTTAAAGGTTTGGAGGCATTAATTGCCGAAGACCCTATCGAAGGCACTATCGGTATTGCTCACACTCGTTGGGCGACGCATGGCAAACCTAGCACTCGCAACGCCCATCCGCATATCAGTGTCGATAAAGTTGCTGTGGTGCATAACGGTATTATCGAGAATCACGAGCAACTGCGTTCGGAGCTAAAATCAGGCGGTTATGAATTTACTTCCGAAACCGATACCGAAGTTATCGTCCACAAAATTGCTGAACAATTAAAAACTTCTGACAGCTTATTTAGCGCAGTCAAAACCACTATCGCTAGCTTGCATGGCGCTTATGCTTTGGGTGTGGTTTACACCGAAGAACCTAATACCTTAATTGCCTGCCGCAAAGGTAGTCCGTTGGTGATTGGGGTGGGGATTGGTGAATACTTCATCGCTTCTGATATTGCCGCCCTACTGCCGGTAACACAGCGCTTTATTTTCCTCAAAGAAGGCGATATTGCGGTTATTAAAATCGACAGTTTGCAGATTTTTGATGAATCAGGCGAATTAGTTGAACGGCCTATTACCGAAAGCCAGCTTAAAGCCGACTCAGTAGACAAAGGCGAATACCGTCACTACATGCTCAAAGAAATTTACGAGCAACCTTGGGCGGTATCAGAAACATTGGAAGGCCGTTTCATTAACCATCGCCTGCAAGAAACCAGCTTTGGCCACAACGCCACTGAGATTTTTGACCAAATTAAATCAGTACTGATTTTGGCCTGTGGTACCAGTTACCATTCTGGTTTAGTCGCACGTTATTGGTTTGAAGAATTGGCGCGTGTGCCCTGCTCTATCGAAGTCGCCAGCGAATTTCGTTATCGCAACCCAGTGATTTCGCCTGATACTTTAGTGGTAACCATTTCCCAATCTGGCGAAACCGCAGATACCTTAGCGGCATTATTAGAAGCCAAACGCTTAGGCGTTAAACATTCCTTAGTGATTTGTAATGCCCCAGAAAGCTCATTGGTTAGAGAGTCGGATTTAGTGTTAATGACTCGCGCAGGCCCAGAAATTGGCGTTGCTTCAACTAAAGCTTTCACCACCCAATTAGTGGCCTTGTTAATGTTAGTGATGGCGATTGGTCGTCGCTTTTCATTATCAGATAGTTTGGAGCAGCAAATCGTTTCTGAATTATTCAGCTTGCCTGGCAACATCGAAAAAGCCTTGCAACTGGATTCGTCTATCGAAACCTTGTCACAGCGTTTTGCCGACAAGCATAACGCGCTGTTTTTAGGTCGTGGCACTCATTACCCGATTGCGATGGAAGGCGCATTGAAGTTAAAGGAAATCTCCTATATTCACGCCGAAGCCTATCCGGCTGGTGAGTTGAAACACGGTCCTTTAGCCTTGATTGATGCCGAAATGCCCGTTGTTACCGTTGCTCCTAACAACAGCTTATTGGAAAAACTCAAATCCAATATCCAAGAAGTTAGTGCCCGTGGCGGTCAGTTAATTGTGTTTATGGATGAAAGCTTGGCTAATTCGGATGATGAAAATGTCACGATAGAAAAAATGCCTAGCGTCAACGAAATCATCTCACCGATTATTTACACCATTCCGCTGCAATTGCTGTCATATCACGTTGCGGTATTGAAAGGCACTGATGTTGATCAGCCGCGTAATCTGGCTAAATCAGTGACAGTGGAGTAAGTTTTTCGGATGAATATTTCGTTTGAAATTGTGCCCAGAAGCCTTGAGGCTTTTGATCAGCAATATAGCTTTGTGCAACAGCTTGATTCGGGGATTAATACCATTAATGTCCCCGATATTCAGCGCTTTGATAGCCGTAGCTGGGAGTTGGCCACTCGCGTTGATCGCAGCCAATATCGCTTTGTGCCGCATTTTCGGGCGATTGATTTTAAAATTGGCAGCGGTGATTTATTTCGGATTATCGATGACTATCAACTTGATAGCGTGTTGCTTGTCACTGGTGATCCGCCCGAAGGTTTAAAACGCGCTTATTACAACACCGATGTTGTTGATCTGATTCGTGCCGTGCGTCAGCGCTACCCTGCCCTGAATATCTACGCGGGCTTTGATCCACATCGTAGCGGTGTGCAAGATGAATGCGATTACATTCAGCGCAAAGTCGAGGCCGGAGCGGGTGGCTTTTTCTCGCAGCCGTTTTACGATAGCCGGATGATAGAAATCTATGCCGAACAAATGCAAGGTTTAGAAACCTATATCGGCATTAGCCCAATCACCACAAAAGCCTCGATGAATTATTGGGAAGTGAAAAACAAAGTTAAGTTTCCCAAAAATTTTCAGCCGGATTACCAATGGAATGTCGATTTTGCTCATCAAGTGATGGCATTAGCGGCAGCCAATGACTTACATGTCTATTTCATGCCGATTCGGATTGACTTAGAGCGCTATTTCCAGCAAATTCGTTTTAGCTGATTCCCTTTTAATGCCTTACAATAGCGATCCGCTATCGATATGTGGCGGATCGGCTATTGTTTCTATGTTGAATTTCAAACAGACAAGCAGATCAAATCAAACAATTGGTTTATAAATTGGTTGATTTGAACCAATTTCACAGTCGTTTTGTCAAGAAATTGTCATCAAAAGCCGACAAAATGTTAAATATTTGTAATGGCTTAAAAAATTGCTTATGCAAATGATTGTCATATTAAAGTCTTGGCGATGGCATTATGGCTAAGTCTATTTAGCAGTGTTCACACTGGGGAAAGAGCGGCGGATTTGGGTTAGTGTGTAAATTGTCATTCAGAATGTAATACAATTTGTCATCAGTATTGAGCTTATCTGGAGAATACTATGACAGCTATCAGCCTACGACTGCCTGACAATATCGAAGCAAATCTGAAAGCCGAAGCGCTACTGGTCGGCAAAACCCCTTCAGAAATCGCCCGCTTAGCCATTAGCGAATATTTAGCGCGGCGCGAAAAAGAACGCTTTATGACGCAAATGGTGGCAGAAATCCAAACCGCTTATGCGAATCCAGTTATTGCTAATCAGGCACAAGCGTTTGCTGATGAGTTAGTTGATGAAGGCTTAAATGCGGTGATCGCTGCCGAATTGGAAGCGGGTATCGATCCTGATGAAAAATGGTGGCGCTAATGAAGCGGGGTGAGATTTGGGTTGCTAACCTCAATCCTGAGCGTGGCCGTGAAATTGGTAAAGTTCGTCCGGTATTGATCATCCAAGCTGATGAGCTAATCGCAAGCATTACTCCGATGATTATGGTTTTACCGCTATCCACTCAAATTTATCCCAGTTTTAAAATCTGGCGAGTCACTATCGAAGCTAAAGATCGCTTATTAAAACCTTGCCAAGTGATTACCGATCAACCAAGAGCTTTGGATAGAAATCGCTTTGGTGAAGGGCCGTTGGCAAGCTTAACCCAGCAAGAAATGTTGGCGGTGGAAAAAAGTTTGTCGGCTGTGTTGGGAATGCTTTGAATCTAATGGTTGCTTAAAAAAGCAATTTGCATTCTAGGGTTCGAAAATCAGAATCTTGCATGTTTTTTAATCGTGTTGTTATTTGCAAAAGTTGGGGACTGCCAATGTTAGTTATCAGGCAATAGCAGCCAATCGAGAAATTTTCCTTGAATGACCGGTATAGTTCACTAAGTTCTCAATCTTAACTAACGCCGCGATCACCGGCAATTTTGGCGCGCAGCGTAAAAATTGTCCCAGTGTAGCTCCCCTTCTTAGCTGCTTTGGGGCAACAAGAGAAAGTTTTGGCACAAAAATACATCCATCTCTTCAGAAATGCTTTCGTACCGCTTTAATTTTTCATCAATGTCTCTATCAAGGCTATCCAAAATGTATCTCGTTTCCTTAGCTTTCATTACACTAAGAACATCCATTTTATCTATTAAATAAACCACCAAAGACATTGCAATAACCGTTAGCGAGCCAACGATTACTGCTGTTGCTATAGAGGCAAATGGCACAAGGAATGGTACACTTAGAATAAGTTTTTCAATGACTTCCTCAAGTGCTACACCGCCAATAACAATCCCTCCAGCTGCAATTACCTTCATTGCTTCATGCATTGCCTCGGCAAAACTCATGTCCGCAGGAGGAAAAAGAATGAGCTTCAACGCTTTCAATAAAGAAAATGCGCCCTCTCTAATCATTCTAATCAAGCGCTTTGCGGTGGTAACGAAGATATTAACAAGGGTTGTAATTAGGTTTGAGATAAACCCTGAGATAAAACCAGCAGAGAAGCCTTCTATTGCGCCTTCCCATTTATCAGCAACTTTTCGGCCAATACGAATTAAACGAGTATTGATGTCTTTATACAAACTATCCCCTTCAAGTCCATTATTGTATGCATCCTTTATTTCAATAATAGAACTTGAAAAAAACTCCACCAACAAATAGCCAAATGCTTGTTGGTACCCCATTTTTATGCCCTCATTAATTCCAGTGGCCGCAGAGTTTTTAAGATAGTATTTTGCTTTGTCTGCATCAGATGGCAAATGACTCTCTGAAGTTTTCTTGCCTTTTTTGATCTGCTCTTTTAATCTTTGATCATCTATATCAAATCGCTCTTTATTTTCAATTCCAGATTCTTTCTTCTTCTTCTTTGATAGCCACTCTTCTTTATCAAAATCTCTCATTGATTGATTTATTGAACGGTTCGTTAGTGCAAGGTTGTCTTCATCCGTTGCAAAGTCAGCTTTTTGTGCTGATGTCTGCATAAATCCACCATTTTTATGGTGTTGCGATAACGACTCTATATGATCTGGGCTGGTGGTATCAGCTTTTACCGTTTTGCCCGTGTAAGCATCCTGAACCATTTTATTCTTGTCCATTTGAGAGCGGGTATAAATGGCGCCAGAGCTATTTTTTCCTGCGTTAGCAAACTGATTTCCTTCACTATTCTTTCTGTGGGTGTACCCCTCTCTTTTATAACGGTCTTCATCTTTCGCATAAACGCCATTATTTGCGTTATTTATTGTTGTGACGTTCCCTCCCTTCTTGTCATACGCACTTATTATTTTGCCAAGTCCAAATGGACCTGCAATGGATAGTATTACGCCGTGCTTGGTTTCACCTAAAAGCTGTTCCAGTCTGTCTTTGTTGAAGGAGGAGCTAAGGTCAGAAAGTAAAGCCTCGACCTCTGCGGCATTTACCTCAAAAGAAACGTTAAGATCAGTTGAATAATTAAGACTTGCCACTCTATCGCTATCTACTCCCTGGCGAAGAATTTTATCGACCAAATCTTGATCAGTCACACCACGAACGAACGGCAGAGACTGATTTTTCTTTATGATTTCTTTCCTTTTTTTAAAACGATCAATTCTGCCACTCATTATTTATTACTCCATATCTTATGCAGCTTTAAGCTGATTCCAAGTGTGAACAAACGCCACTTCTTCTGGCTTTACACCATCTATTTCCATGACAAACCTGATTAAATCCTCATAGACATCTAGAGACATACCAGAGTCTTTTGCCAGCATAAACGCCTCTTTAACAGTAGGTGGATTATCATAAATATCTTGGATTTTTTCTTTTACATCCTTTGGAAGGCTCTGAGCAATCATCCCTTTGACAAACTCACCAATTTCTTCACGCTCATTATCAGAGAAGTCACCATCGCACGCTGCACAAGACACCCCAACAGCCTCCATAGCAATAATAGCCTTGAAATGTTCATCATGAGACTTGATTTTCTCTAGTGCTTGAAAAAGCGTGTTTAAAAGTTTGTCTATCTGCAAAGCATTCTCAGCCTTTCCATCAGCCCTTCCTTGCTCTTTTGCCTGTTTCAGTTCATTTTCATCACTGTCAGCCACGGCAGCACCAACAACCCCGCCTAAGGCACCAGCACCAACTGCTGCTGCAATCGTTCCTGCTCCTGAGAGTGAGGCGATCAAGGATGCCCCCCCCAATAATGAACCACCACCGGTAAATGGTGCTGCAGCAACAGCACCAACACCAACGGCTACACCAGTTAAAATCTTACCCCACATACTCATCTCCTTTTTAGAGCAAGTTTAAATACACAAATTTTGATTCAGGTAGCTAATGCCCGAATTAGCCTGCGCCTGCGCCGGATCACGAAGTGCGTAGGGCACCGTGGCAAGCCATAAAAAAAATGCCGAAGGCATGGGGCCTGCCGAGGAGGCGTCCGCATTGAACGACCAATTAGGCTGGCGGCAAGTGATTGAGCGGATGAGCTATTCATTGAATTCCACTGCGGTGAAGTTTTGCTAAATATGCCAGATGACACTTCCGAGACTTGCTCATAAGCTTTCATCTCGCTGACGGACTCAGCACTAAACAAGCTCAGAAATTCTTCGAAGACAAGATGACTCAAGGCTCTAGCGCAGACATGCAAGAATGCAGCTTTGGAATGATGGGGCCAGCTTCCGAGTCCGACTCGTCTGGGTTCGGGCCGAAGTTGATGCCAATAGGATCAGTCTCAAACAACGCAGCGGAGACTTTTTGTTCGAAGAGCTGCCCATGAAGCTGCTTCAATCGATTGCGAGTCTCATTCATGAGAAGCCTAACAAGTTCTTATCTAGGTAGGGCTAACATAGTTTATTTTCCATTTTACTGTCAAGAATGAACTTGAGTGCTAGATTTTCTAAACTGTATAACCTGCAATTTTATGCATTATAAACAGACTGGGATAATTTCAAAACCAAATTTTGAATGACCGAAATATTGTCTTGAAACGACATTTAAAAAATATTATCCATAGACAGCAACGGGTCGAAACAAGTTAATTCCAACCAATTGATCAATTTCAATGATAAAGCTATCGGCCTTCATTCCTACAAATAGCCCTTAAAAGCCAGCTTTTAGCGCTGTGCTACAATCGCCACTCTTTTAACTCCATTATTGGATTTCCTCATGCAAGCTAAAACTCTTCTTGGCGCAGTACTGTTGTTTTTATCTTCAAGTGTTATGGCTGATGTGCCATTGACTCAAGCGGATTTGTTGGGCACTTGGCAGATTGATAAAGAATCGGTGAATAGCGATGGTAGCAATGCGCGCGGCATGAACACCACTTGGGAGTTTAGAGCTGATGGCACAATGGAAGGCATTACCGAAGATAAAGATGCTAATGCTCGGGTTAATCAAATGCGTGCGATATTAAATTACAGTGTCGAAAACGGTAAATTAATCAAACAAGCTGCGTCAGGTCGTTCAAAAATGGAAACCTGTGGCGCTGTCGAAAAAGACGGTAGCAAATTAGTTTTGAAATGCCCCTCGGTTTATTTCTTTATGACTAAAAAATAAAGTTGGGCTGAAAATCTGGGCGAAACTGTTCGTTGTTTCGCCCAGAAACAGGCTTAGTAAGTTCTCGGAAAAAACAACTCACGCATTTTTTGCCCCGGTGACGGTGCCCGCATAAACGCTTCGCCGACCAAAAAGCTGTAAATCCCCTGCTCTAACATCAATTTCACATCATCCGGTGTGTGAATGCCGCTTTCGGTGACGATTAAACGATCATCAGGAATTTGGTTTTTCAGTTCTAAAGTGGTTTGTAACGATACTTCAAAGGTTCGCAGATTACGGTTGTTGATACCGATCAATTTGGTATCCAGTTTTAAAGCGCGTTCCAATTCAGCGGCATCATGGACTTCAACCAACACATCCATGCCCAAGCCAGTTGCGGTATCGGCTAATTCTTTCAACATCACATCATCTAACGCTGCAACGATAAGCAACACGCAATCAGCGCCTAAAGCACGCGATTCGTGGATTTGATACGGGTCGATCATGAAATCTTTGCGAATTGCTGGCAACGGGCATTTTTCGCGCACGGCTTGTAAATTCGCTTCCGAGCCTTGGAAATACAATTTATCGGTCAGCACCGACAAACAAGTTGCGCCGTTTAAGGCGTAATCGTGGGCGATGTCGATGGGTTTAAAGTTTTCGCGAATTACACCTTGGCTGGGCGAGGCTTTTTTAATTTCGGCAATAATCGCTGGTTTGCCTGCTGAGGCTTTGCTGTGCAAGGCTTGGTAAAAACCGCGCGGGCCTTGTACGGTGCCTGCTAATTCTTCCAGCAAACTCAAGGGTAAATTAGGCTTGCGACGAGCGACTTCTTCGGCTTTAGTGGCAAGAATTTTTTTTAAGATGTCAGGTGTGTCGGTCATAGCAGTTGCTGATAAATGAAAAGATGTCGCCATTATAGGCGATTGTTTTTAATGAAGTCCTGCAAGGCGTGGCTATCAAATGGCCAGTTTAATTGTTGCTGGCTGGCGCTGTGCAATAACACCGGAATCAATACGCCATAATTTTGCAGCAATTGTGGGTCTTCGATAATGTCTTGTTTGCTAAACGCCAAACCCGCCTCAAGCAGCAATTGTTCGGCGTCTTCGCATAAATGGCAGCCTTCGGTGCCGTATAAAAGGTAATCGCTCATCAATGTTTGGTGATTTTGTCTAAGTAACCCATCACAAACGCCGAGGTGACTAAGGTTAAATGCAAAATCACATACCAAAGCAATTTGTCATTTTCGGTGGCGTTGATGTTCATGAAAATTTTCAGCAAATGAATCGAAGAAATTGCCACGATAGAGGTGGTCACTTTGGTTTTTAGCGAACCGTAATCATGAGTGCCCAACCATTCCAGCTTTTCGGTGTCGCTTTCAATATCCATCCGCGAGACAAAATTTTCGTAGCCGCTAAACATCACAATCACGGTTAAATTGCCGACCAAGGTTAAGTCGATAAAGGTCAGCAATTTCAAGATGATTTCAGAATCCGGCAAAGCCAGAATTTGCGGTAAAAAATGGTATAGCTCTTGGAAGAATTTGACCGCCAATACCAATAAAACCAAGGTCATGCCTAAATAAATAGGCGCCATAATCCAGCGGCTGGCGTACATGCTGCGTTCTAAAAGATATTCGATTCTACGCATGACTTAACCCTGATTAATGATGCAAATGCGCCGCTAACCAGCGTTCCGCAACTTCAAGCTTAATGCCTTTGCGTTTTGCATAATCTTGAAGCTGGTCTTGATCGATTTTGCCGACATTGAAATATTGCGATGCCGGATGAGCAAAATACCAACCGCTGACTGCGGCTGTTGGCAACATGGCAAAATTTTCGGTCAGTTCAATGCTGGTGTTGGCTGTGACATTCAGCATTTCAAATAACTTGGCCTTTTCTGTGTGATCAGGGCAAGCAGGATAACCCGGTGCTGGGCGAATGCCTTGGTAGGCTTCGTCGATTAAGGCGGCGTTGTCGTGATTTTCATCTTCGGCATAGCCCCAATAATCGCGGCGCACGGCTTGGTGCATGTATTCGGCAAAGGCTTCGGCAAAGCGGTCAGCCAAGGCTTTCAACATAATCGCGCTGTAATCGTCGTGGTCTTGTTCAAACTCGGCGAGTTTGGTTTCGATGCCAATCCCTGAGGTTACCGCAAAACCGCCTAAGTAATCCGCAACACCGCTGCCAACTGGGGCGATGAAGTCGGATAAGCAATAGTTTGGACGGCCTGGGGCTTTGACGTTTTGCTGGCGCAAGTGATGCAATACTTCCAAGGTTTCGCTACGGCTGTCGTCACGATAAACAATCACATCGTCGCCTTGGCTATTGGCAGGGAAAAAGCCGATTACTGCTTTGGCGGTAATCCAGTTTTCGTCAACGATTTGTTTGAGCATGGTTTGTGCATCAGCAAACAATTTCACCGCTTCTTCGCCCACCACATGGTCAGTCAAAATCGCTGGATAGCTGCCGGATAATTCCCAAGTTTGGAAAAATGGCGTCCAGTCGATGTAATCTACCAAACTAGCCAGCGAGAAATTGTCGATGACTTTTGTGCCTAAAAATTTGGGTTTTACTGGTTGGTGGTCTGCATAGTTAAATTTATTGGCGCGGGCGGCTTCTAAATCATGTTGAGCAACTTTGGCATGGCGACCTTTGTGACGCTCACGAACGATTTCGTATTCGGCGCGGGTTTTGGCGATAAAGTCGGCTTTTAAATCGTTGCTTAATAATGAGCTAACGACGCCAACGCTACGGGATGCATCGGTGACATACAGTGTTGGCGCTGCTTGGTAGTTGGGTTCAATTTTAACTGCGGTGTGAGCGCGGGAAGTGGTGGCCCCGCCGATCATTAATGGAATGGTAAAACCTTGGCGCTGCATTTCTTTGGCAACGTGAACCATTTCATCTAACGATGGGGTAATCAAACCGCTCAGGCCGATGACATCGACTTTTTCATCGCGGGCGGTTTTCAAAATGGTTTCTGCTGGCACCATGACGCCCAAGTCGATGACTTCGTAATTGTTGCATTGTAGAACCACAGCAACGATGTTTTTACCGATGTCGTGAACGTCGCCTTTGACGGTAGCCATTAACACTTTGCCGTTGGTTTTGCGTTCGCTGCCATCAACTTCGGCATCCATAAACGGCATTAAATAGGCCACGGCTTTTTTCATTACCCGCGCTGATTTCACAACTTGTGGCAGGAACATTTTGCCTTCACCAAACAAGTCGCCCACTACGTTCATGCCGTCCATCAAGGGGCCTTCGATAACGTGCAGCGGTTTTTCGGCTTCTAAACGAGCGGCTTCGGTGTCTTCTTCAATATAGTCGGCGATGCCTTTAACTAAAGCGTGCTCCAGTCGTTTGCTGACTGGCCAGTCGCGCCATTCTAAAGTTTCCTGTTTGGCAGCTTGGCCTGTGCCGCGATATTTTTCGGCAATTTCTAACAGTCTTTCGGTGCCTTCTGGGGTGCGATTTAAAATCACATCTTCAACCACATCGCGCAATTCAGTCGGAATATCGGCATAAATTGCCAATTGTCCTGCGTTGACGATACCCATATCCATGCCAGCTTGGACGGCGTGATATAAAAATACCGCGTGAATCGCTTCTCGTACCGGATTGTTGCCACGGAATGAGAATGAAACATTCGATACACCGCCAGAAATTAAGGCGTGTGGCAGGGTTTGTTTAATGATGCGGGTGGCTTCGATAAAGTCCACACCGTAGTTGTTGTGTTCTTCAATCCCCGTGGCGACGGCGAAAATATTGGGGTCGAAAATAATATCTTCAGCAGGGAAGCCGACTTGTTCGGTCAGGATTTTGTAAGCGCGTTGGCAAATTTCGACTTTGCGGGCCATGGTATCGGCTTGGCCTTGTTCATCAAACGCCATCACAATCACGGCGGCACCGTAACGACGCACTAGCTTGGCTTGATTGATAAAGTTTTCTTCGCCTTCTTTAATCGAAATCGAGTTAACAATGCCTTTGCCTTGAATGCATTTTAAGCCGGCTTCCAAAATCTCCCATTTCGAGGAGTCGAGCATGATTGGCACTTTGGCAATGTCCGGCTCGGCAGCGATTAAATTCAAAAACCGCACCATTGCCGCTTTTGATTCCAACATGCCCTCGTCCATATTGATGTCGATGATTTGCGCACCGTTTTCAACTTGTTGTTTGGCGACATCTAAAGCGGCTTCGTAGTTTTCTTCGACAATCAGTTTTTTGAAAACCGCTGAGCCGGTGACATTGGTACGTTCGCCGACGTTGACGAATAAGGTTTCTGGGCCAATGGTCATCGGCTCTAAACCAGACAAATGGCATTTTTTTTCTAATTCGGGGATTGGTCTTGGCGGGTGTTGGCTAACGGCTTTGACGATGGCGCGGATGGTGTCTGGTGAGGTGCCGCAGCAGCCGCCGATGATGTTCAAGTAGCCGTTTGCAGCCCAGTCGGCCAATTCTGCAGCCATTTGTTCTGGGGTTTCGTCGTATTCGCCAAATTCGTTGGGTAAGCCTGCGTTGGGATGGGCGGAAACGTAAGTATCGGCAATGTTTGAGAGTTCTTCGATGTATTGGCGTAATTCTTGGGCGCCTAATGCGCAGTTAAAACCAATTGAAATCGGCTCAACGTGTTTTAACGAGTACCAGAATGCGGCGGCGGTTTGGCCGGATAAAGTGCGGCCTGAGGCGTCGGTAATGGTGCCGGAAATCATTACTGGCAGTTTGTAGCCTAGCTTGTCGAAGGTTTGTTCAACGGCAAAAATCGCGGCTTTGGCGTTGAGGGTATCAAATACGGTTTCGATCAAGATAATGTCAGCGCCGCCGTCGATCAAGCCTTGGGTGGCTTCGCTGTATGCTTCAACCAAATCATCAAACGTGACGTTGCGGTAGCCTGGGTCGTTAACATCGGGCGACATTGACGAAGTGCGGTTGGTTGGGCCAAGTACACCAGCGACAAAACGAGGTTTGTCGGGGGTTAAGGCGCTAACTTCATCGGCAACTTGTTTGGCTAGTTTTGCCGAGGCGACGTTGATTTCGTAAGCCAGACTTTCCATTTGGTAGTCGGCCATGGCGATTTGGGTGGCGTTGAAGGTGTTGGTTTCGAGAATGTCGGAACCAGCATCCAAATAGGCGCGATGGATGGCTTTGATAATGTCCGGTTGGGTTAAGGACAGTAAGTCGTTATTGCCTTTCAGGTCGGTCGGCCAGTTTGCAAAACGTTGGCCGCGATAATCCTTTTCGCCTAGCTGGTAGCTCTGTATCATGGTGCCCATCGCACCATCCAGAAATAAAATCCGTTGTGATAATTGCTGTTTTAGTCGTTGGTTGCTGTTCATCGGCCTGAAAAGTCGGATATTGTTGTGGATGTTATAAACAGCGGTGATTTGCCGCTTTTCTTTAAAACCACTTTATAAAGGAAAACTATGTCTAAACCCAGTCTACTACATGTTGTAAAAAGTGTGTTTGCTGCAATTATTGGTGTGCAAAGTAATAAGAATCGAGAAGTCGATTTTAAGAGTGGTTCTTTGCCGGCGTATATTGCAGTTGGCTTAGTCGCGACGCTGTTGTTTATTTATACGATAGTGAGCATCGTGTCGATGGTAACAGGGTCGTAGGAAGATATAGGAGGCGGTAAATCGATGATTTACCGCCTTGCAGTATTTTAGTTGCTAGATGTTTTGAAGCTGTTTTTGATGCTAGAAAACAGTTCTTTTAAACCGCTAAACAAGTTAGCTGGTGTTAAAGCTTCTTTCATGATGAATAAAGTACGAACGATTGCAACGCTCAAGAAACCTGCAGTTGGTGGTAATAATTCTAGGAAGGTTGGCAAAATAGCGCCGCCTACACCTTCTTGAGTTTTACGATCACCCACGCTGGTTAAATCGCGTTCGTAAGCTTCGTTTGGATCTTTGCCATCGAACATGTCAACAATTTCAACGTTTATGGTGTAAAACAGAAATTGCATAGCCAAAAATAAGCCTGCACAACCTGCAACCCAAAACAAAATATTGCCTTTTTTAACTTTCATCAACGATTGGTAAACCCAAATCGTTGTTAAAATCATAATTACGCCACCGATCATATTAATCCCCTCTAAACTGTTTTTATTGTTATCAAACTAGGTCAAAGCTCAATACTACTCATATTCTTATGATATGGCAATTTGCGAAATGATCTTTCCATGGTAAGTCATCAATCTGCTTGACTTTAAATGTGTCTAAAGTAAGATATGAAGTTCGAGCGCCAAGAGTTGGCAGAATTTTTTTATAACAACTAAACTAAAGGTAGGAGGCACCTATGGGAGCGATCTTAGATTTAACAGAAATGCTGAAAGAACCATCTGGCATGGTCGGAGCGGTTGTAATTATCGCTGTAGGCTACTTCTTCGTAAAATGGGTTTTCGCTGATCCTAAAGACGGAGAATAAGCTAACTGCTTTTTGCATAGCTTATTAAAAGGCGGTTCGGATTTCCGATACCGCCTTTTTTATTGCCTAAAGAAACTGATCAAACCATAAATACCTTATAATTCGTATAACTTTAAGCCTCAAAATACGGAAAATGCACAAACTTCTTCTTTCCAAAATAAACGCTCTTTATCATAAAAAAGCATCGGCCACGGGTGTAGGTTTGTTCCGAATGCTGTTTGGTCTCGTGACTTTACAAGAAGTGCTATTTCTGATTTTCTTTAATCATTTGATCTTCGACCCGATTCCGTTTTTGGATGTCGAATTTCCGATGATTAGCTTTTTTCTATGGCTATGGGCTTTAGTTGCTTTTGCTTTAGTGATTGGCTATCGCTGCCAACAAGCCAGTATCGCCAATTACCTATTTTGGTTGGTATTCGTTAATTTCACCCCGATGCAGCGCGATTTTGATGGTGGCTTTGATTTATTCATGATCGGCGCCAATTTTTTCCTGATTTTTATGCCGTTGGATAAGGCATTTGCAATTGATAGTCTTAGAAAAAAACTCGCCACGCCGTTTGTCCATTACAGCACTTATGCAAAACCGCAAGTCACGGTTTTAGCCTATTACCTACCCGTCATCATTTGTCTTGGCTTTCTGTATTTTGATTCGCTGATTCACAAAATGTTTGCCCCGCATTGGCGCAATGGCTTAGGCGGTTGGTTGCCATCCTCTATGCCCTATTACATGTCTTCATTAGATTTGTCATGGCTGTTGAATAACGAAATGCTGCAAAAATTGATTGGCTACACCATTCTGATTTTTCAATTTAGCTTTCTAGCGCTTTTTCATTATCGCTTGTTAAGACCGTTGTATTTCTTAATAGGGATCGCTTTGCATTTGGGGATTACCCTGTCATTCAACATTTACCCATTTGGGATGGGGATGTTGATTTTCTATAGTTTGATGATGCCTTTTGCTTGGTATCGTGCCATTGGCAACTTTCTACAAGCAAAACAGCCAGTATTAAGAGTTTTTTATGATCAGCAATGCCCTCTCTGTTGCCGCACAGTTTTGATTTTGAATCATTTTGATGTGTTGGGTTGTGTTGATTTTCAGGGCGCGCAATCAGCCGCTAAAAACTATCCAGCGTTGAATCAAATTGGCGAAGCGCAATTATTAACCGATTTGTATGCGCTTGATAATCAAGGTCGGGTTTATGCTGGCGTTGCTACCTACGCGCAGATTTTAGTCGCTATGCGATACACGGCGCCAATAGGCTGGCTGCTGAAATTACCTGGGATTTATCAGCTAGCTTGCAGAATTTATCGCAATATTGCCGATAATCGAGCGAGGGTTAGCTGTGATGTCAGTTGTGTTGCTAATGTGGCTGGTAGTTTTCCAGCAACGCTTTACGACAAGATTTTTGATAATCAAGATCAGCGCTTAAGTAAACGCTTTATAAATAAAATCAGCAAAATCTTGTTGGTTTTGATTGTGTTACAGCTGAATAGCAGTATCCACTATGGCTTGTTGTACCGATTCCATGTCAATACACGGCAATCGCCTGTGACTAGCATCGTGGCAGACATGAGCAATGCTTTGCTGATGTTTTCCAACACTTTTCTAGGCATTACCCCTCATGCGCTGTATTTACACGATCATTTTGAGGGTTATGACCGAATTTTGGCGATTACCTATATCGATGCTAATGGCCAAGAGCAATGGCTACCGTTTGTAAATCAACAAGGCCGCCTTTTAGCGCCAAATTGGGGACGAGTGCATTCTATGTGGGCAAACATTGCCGTGACTCCCAATATCGATGAGCTACGCTTGAAAAAATTTATCATGAAAGTCACGGCTTTTTGGGGGGTTAAGGAGAATTTGCGCCTTGATAGCACTCAGTTCGTCATCAAAATGAAAAAGATCCGTGCCCCATTCGAGTGGGAAAATGACTTGAGAAAGAACAACTTATCGGGTGATTGGCAAGATGTCGGTTCGGCGAAATGGCATGGTAAAGAGATTCAAATCCAGCTGCCAAGCGACCTAGATACCTTGTGATCAAGTAGGGTATTGCAAGAGCTGTTTTGCCATGATATAAATTTTGCCGTGCCGAACTTTTCGTGTGCACAATTATAAAAACCTTTTTAATTCGGAGGATGTTATGAAAAAAGTATTTTCTGTTTTGGCTTTGGTAATGATGGTTGTCAGCTTGACTGGTTGCATGGATAGCCCTGATATTGGCAATAAAAAGCCAGCTAATTACGGCGCAGGTCCTGAACAAGGCAAAGCAAACTAAACACAAGTTTTGCCCTGCAGTGCAATCAAGGCCCACTTTTGTGGGCCTTGTTCGTTTAAGGCTAACGAGGTTTATCAATACAATGTGTTGATAAATATCAGATTTTTATCAGATAAACTTTTTATAAACGCGTGTTTTTTAAAAATAACTGCCAAAAAATTAACTTCGGGTTGCTAAAAACAGATTTACCGTGATATAAATTGTCCGTGCTTGATTTTTGATTTAGTACACAAAATAAAAAAAACTTTTAATTGGAGGATGTTATGAAAAAAGTATTATCTCTTTTAGCTATGACCCTGATGATTGTTAGCTTGACAGGTTGCATGGATAGCCCAGATATCGGCAACAAAAAACCAGCTAACTACGGTTCTGGCGCTGCTCAAGGCAAATCAAACTAAGTTTGATTTTTGCTATAAAGATCGAAACAAGACCCACTTTATGTGGGTCTTGTGCGTTTAGGCGGGAACTAAATTTAAAATTATTGATTAGCAATTTCTTGCATCGCTTGATTAATCCACTGCTCTGCTTCCGCATTAATTTCTTTGGATTTTTTATCGGTAGTCGAAATAACGGGCCCAATTTTGACTTTAATCACGCCAGGATATTTTAAAAAACTATTCCGCGGCCAAAATTCACCGGCATTATGTGCCAAAGGAACTACTGGAAAGCCTGATTTTTGCGCCAACATAGCTCCACCTGCACCAAACTTCTTAACTGCTCCAGGTGCAACCCTTGTGCCCTCAGGAAAAATTAATACAGATAAACCTTCCTCCAATCGAGCTTGACCTTGCTCCAGCAACATTTTCAGCGCTTCTTTTTGATTTTGTCGATCAATTGCAATCGGTTTTAAGGTGGCCAGTGCCCAGCCGCCAAACGGAATCAGTAACAAAGATTTTTTTAATACAGCGGTTTGTGGCGAAATCACTTGCCGTAAAGCAATGGTTTCCCAAGCTGATTGATGTTTACTCAAAATCACAGCGGCGCTAGCAGGTAGGTTTTCAGCGCCTTCAACCTCATAACTTAGCCCGCAACACAGCTTCAGCATATATAGCAGTGAACGAATCCAAATTTGGCCGATTTTGTAGCGCACTTGGAAAGGAAAAAACAGACAAGTGAAGATGCACAAGCCAAATAGCGGCGTGGAAAGCAGAATGTAGATAAAAAACAGCGTAGAGCCTAAATAAACTTTGAAATTAGCTCTGGGCGATGATGTAGTTTGCTGCGTCATAAAGATGCTCAAAAATAGGAATATTGAGTTGAGGATGGTTTTTTAGCGTGGTTAAGCCTTTGCCAGTTTTTACCAGCAACGGCCTTGCACCAACCGCTAAGCTGGCTTCAAGATCGCGATAGGAATCACCGACCGAATACAGATTGTTCAAATCGACTTGCTTCTCCGCCGCAAATTGTTCAAATAAGCCCGGCTTAGGTTTA
>Ga0208223_1000026_pt1 | contig 37692 bp, 49 predicted proteins | sample LakMenE07Oct09ns_FD_150678 | JGI IMG/M metagenome (GOLD analysis project Ga0208223, IMG submission 150678) | Freshwater microbial communities from Lake Mendota, WI - 07OCT2009 deep hole epilimnion ns (SPAdes) | ecosystem: Environmental > Aquatic > Freshwater > Lake > Epilimnion/Euphotic zone ...
TGCCGCCATCAACTAAATTTACATAAGAATTATTAATAATCTTTTTCCAATCAGGAGTATGCTCAAACACCTCAGCACATATGATGACATCAAAGTACCCTGGACTAAGATACTCTGTGGCATCCGTCACAATGTCCACGCCTGGTCCATCTTGTGTATCTATGCCAATGTACTTCTCGGCAAAGGGATAGAAGATGGGGCGCATACTACCATTGATATCAAGTGAACCAATATCTAATACTCTTAAATGACTTCTACCATCTCTCCAATCGTGGAAAGATTTAAAGATATGAAACATTGCTTCAGTGTGCATGAGACACCATAGTTTTTGCTATCTCTTTGTAGTTTGCTCTATATTGTTCTGGAACACGCTCAGTATAAAACTCAACGTTCTTCTGTAATCGAGCATCAGTTGGATTTAAATCTAAAGCAATACATCCATGCACATAAGCATAAAAGTCTTGATTAAGATTATAAGCTGCTACAGCGAACGCATCATGTAGTTTCCATCCCCATGGTTCAGGTTCATTAAGATATAATCCCTGTTTTACTTTAATATCTAATGCTTTGTTGGCCGCAAAATAAGAACCAGCAAAGTTCTGTTTCTCATAATAGTATTGACACAAATCAAACCAAGGCTCACGACCATGAGGATACTCAGCACATGCTCTAAGCAACCATGCTTCACGCTCAGCTGGTATCATCTTAGCTAGGTATCTCATTGACCATGCGCGTTCGGCATCCCATTTAGCTTCAGGCATGGTGATATGATGCTTGAAATGCTTGATTGATTCCTCTATCTGCCCATGAAAGAACAACTCTCGAGCATAGTAGTGACGGTTACGGTCGTTGTGCGGGTCCTCTTCAACGTCTAATGCTAGCAAAGGTAGGTATGAACTGCGCGGCTTACTGTTGTCAGCATATTGTTCTATTTTAACACCACAAAAGATTTGGTTTTCTTCATAGCCTGGTTGGGTTATATTAACCTCATGGCAGGCACCCTTCCAGCGGTGACTGTGTCTGCGTACAATCTTATCACCACTGTACTGTAGTCCAGGTGTGCCATCTGGATTCCACGACCATGTGTAGTTGTATCTTGGTCTAGTGATTGACCCATCGTTAGGAACCTTTTCCAGTTCGGCGCGCCAACCATCAACCAAAACCTCATCAAGGTCAAGGTTAATAATCCAATCTATATCATCAGGCAATAAATCAAGAAGATGATTACGAGCATTAGCAAAGTGCCAAGGTGTAATAACAGCTTCATGAACATTGATTCCTAACTCTTTGGCTATTGAAACAGTATTATCGCTGCTCCCAGTATCAAGAATATATAATGCATCAGCATCTTGGGCAGATTCCTTCCATCGTTTAACAAACTGTTCTTCGTTCTTAGCTATCGAGACTACTGCAACCTTCATGGTTTCTCCTTAAAGTCGTAGAAGTATAACTCCTCATCTGATTCTGATACCCAACGTGAGCCAGTAGATTCACAGCTAAACTCTAAGCCAAAGACTTTCCAGTCTGGCTTGGCTAACTCTTTACTAATCCATGCACCACCATCTAACCACAGCACTCTGTTGTTTGGCTGCATGAAGAACTGTCCACCTTCACCTTCAAAGACGTGTGCACACTTGTGTCCTGCTGCCATCTCACCATATCCTGCATGGTATTGTGGTCCAAGGCACCAGTCAATAGTAAACATGTACTTAGCCTTGTGTCTGGTCTTGTCCTTCAGCATTATCATAGCTGTTCTGTTCTTCAGGTAGTCATAGATGCCGGCACTTGCGTAGTATGACATGTTATCCCAAAGCTGCAACCAATCCAATGGGTAAGCTGTTGTAGCTTCTGGTGTTGCGCGTAGGTAATGGATAGGAACCCTTGCGTGTTGTGTTCCCCACTCAGTCATGACACTAAACAAACCACAGCGTTGTGGTATAGAAGTAAAATTAAATACTTCAACTGGCACTGCATCATTCTTATGGTTAGGTTCCTCGTTGTACAAGAACCCTGTGTCAAGGTAGGCAAGGAACGTAGGTATATTTAAATTTAAATAGTTCATTTAATAAACTTCCCTGCAATCCCGCATAAACCTTTAACAGTTATTGCAATTGCCGCAAACATAACAGTCATAAATACAATCTCATTTATCATTCTTCTTCTCCAATCTATCAATAAGAATTATACCAATAACTCTACCAATAGTAAAGCCTATAATCATATAGATTACACCAGCGTATGTGACTGCCTCATTCATTTACTTGCCTCTTTTCTTGTAGTAGTCTGCTTTGCATGTTAGACAGAAGCGTCTTCCTCTGTAATAGTAAATGTTATCTTCGGAATATGCATGGTTTTGTGGGCAATGAGTTTTTCTTTTATTATTATGCTTGCCTGTGGTGAGTAAGTCCCTAGTGTTAGCTGATGGTGTGTCCTCACGCAGGTGTAATGGGTTGACGCAAAGAGTATTGTCACAAGTAACAGGGTCATGACATACATGCAGTCCTTTAGTTAAGTATCCTTGTTTAAAGTATAAGGATGCTCTGGCTGCTGTGCTCCATGAGCCATTGAACCAGAACATTGGACGATTATGCAACTTGTTGATGGCTGCATTCCATGTCCAGCATTCCGATTCGCCGGCAAGAACAACTTTTTCTTTAAAGTTATTAAAGCTCTTAACATCTTCAGGTTTAATATTAACATAAACACTCTCAATGATGCTCATACTATCTTACCTTCGTACAAGGGCAGTTCTTCTATCATGTATGGACTGTTGTCATTGATTCTGATGTACTGCATGGCTTCTTGTACTGCTGTAAAGGCATTCATCTCTTCAGTTACCTTTGGCTTGCCACAGCTTGGGCATGTATCAATCTTTACTTTCTTCTTCTTCATATCATTATCCTTCTATGTTGTTGTTTGTATTGGTGACTAGTTGTATCGCCCGATCAAAGCGTAGCTTTGACTCGGGCTCTATACATTATCCTACGTAGACTCCAGCTTTGTGTGCTGCTGTCTTGTTATCCCACTCAACCTTAAGGCTGGTGTAGAGCGGTTGCTCTTGTTCCTTTTGGCTTACCTCAGCAATATCGAGTACCTTGACCTTGGTGGCAATAACCTCTTGCTCAAGGTCAGCATCTAAAACCATGATGATGTCCTTCTTTTTAACCTCAGCTGTAATTATACGATGTCCACGTGGAAAGCCAATACCTCTAAAGGCAAAGTATGTAGCAACTTCTTTTCTTAAACTATAAGACAGACCATCTTCGCATCCCTTCCAGCATCCACGGTAGACTGTAACTACATCTGGTAGGGAATCATAAAGCTCTTTAGATTTTGGTGTCATGATGTACTTCTCGCGGTTCGGTCGGCCGGCAAAGAACAACTTATTAAAATAACTATGATGCATCTCAGGATGCTTATACAAACGCCATGACTCAGAAACTTCTTCCCAATACTCTTTATCATCCATTTCATGACCATGAATTTTAAGCCACTGCACCATGGCAATATAGAATTGAAGAGTGTCAGTATAATTGCCTTCAACTTTAGGCCAATCTGTAAAGTTTTTTAAACCATGTCTGTGGTCAATCTCTCTTAAAACCATTTCATGATTCTTTTCACACCATGTTATTAACTCTTGTTTTAAAGCTCTACCTTCACACCACTCAGCAGACCAAGTTGTTTTCCAGTTATCCTTTGTTAAAGTTTCCATTTTAATTTCTCCTTGTTTTCGTTGACAAATAGATAGTAACAGGTAACAACTGGTGAGTCAAGTTCTAATCGAGATATTCTTGTGATATATTATCAAATGGCCGCCGCAAAAAACAATCTTTGAAGCTTATCAATGTGATGATACATAATACAGAGAGAGAACTAATGCTCAAGTGCTTATCTTTAATCAAGGTATACAAGTTCAATACAAGTATTATATTATATGATTAATCCAGCATGAGCCATCACAAATGCAGATAGAACCTCACTTCCTTACATATAGGGTATATTAAAGTTAAAGGTTAAGGGTATCTTAATCCGAGATAATCCAGCTCTAACCCATCACTAATCCAGATGGTAACCCAATCAGCATAAGGCATTGCTATCTCTCTAGGTTATACTCATCCTCTATAGAATAAGATACAGCATTAGTTCTTTTCTTTTGCCGGCTTTTAATATTAAAGAAACCCAGATAAGGAGAAACCCAGGACTATACAGAAGGAATACTGTACAATCCTGGGTCTTATTATGGTCTAGCTATTATATCGTATAGTGCCAGTCAGGAAGCTAGCCCCCCGCGTTACTCCCTAACTGACCACATCAGTATATCATCTCATCTCATCCATTGCAACTCAGCATAATAATATATAGTTGATATATCACCAGATGGCCGGCAAGACCAATCAATCAATTAATCCTTTTATATTATAATCATAGAGAGAGACTATAGACATATACCCTAATGCATACACAGTAGCCCTGTCCCCATAACCACCCAGTACACACCCTCATCATACTCAGTGTGTTACATACATACCCCAAGGCACACCCCCATAGCACCCCCCCTACCACCACTATAACAGTAGGGTACCGTACTATACAGGGCGAAGCAGGATATTCCAAATACCCCCCACCCCTTTTTCTTTAAGTACTGCCCTTTGTTTATTATTGCAATGCCAAATACATTTAGGGACATATAAGAAAAAGACCAGAGGTATCTACTCCCCTGGCCCTTTCCTCACGAAAGCTCTAAGTTGTCCCCAACCTAGTAAAGTTACTATTTAGTTCATCATCACTGATTATGTACTCAAGGCATTACCCCCAAGTCTCCTGAGGCTTTCCCAAGAGGCTTCTAGTGTAACACACTAAGCATCCTTAAATCAAATCAAAATAAAAAAAAATTAAAAAGAATCTGGCATTGGTGTAGGGGTCTGTGGCTTCTCGTTGGCCGCGAATCCCTTTTGAGCCCAGCCATTGGCTTTGGCAAAGGTGTCTATGATTGCTGATGCTTCTTTTACTGTTAGAGTGTCACTGTGTACTGGCATATTATGCTTAGCAATTAGTGCCATCTGTTTTGCTGTTGCTGGGTTTGACATTATTATTATCTCCTGTTGATTGGTTATTTATATATTGTACCCTCTTTTAGCAAGAAGTACAAGTTTTATTTATAATAATATTATTTTTCTTATGCTGCAACTTCTTATTATTAGAAGCTAAAACCTAACCTTTTAATAATAATATTTATATTATGCTTTTATTCTTTAAACAGTCTTCTGAACCCCTGGGGACTTTTCAGTAGGTTGACTACTGCCAGGCGGATGTTTGCTCTCCGTCGAGCTGGTTTATTATACTCGAATGTTTAATGTATGATTTAAAAAATGCGAAGGCCGACCCCCTCAAACGGACCTAAAAGGTAAAGCTATGTGACTAGTAGCACAGAACCGGGGTTCCTTACTAGCGCTTTGTTTACCAGTGCCTCTATAGTATAGCATTCCGTTACCAAAGTAACAAACTTATTTAGAAAATTTATTGTATACTGTAGGATGTAACAGATTATCTTTACATATAGAACACTTTTTTTCCCGAAGGATAAGGATTTCATGTCAAGAACCGAAGCTCTCTTCTTAACCAATGCCCAAGAAGAATACCTAAGTTGGCTACTTACACCTGAAAATGCTAGAACCCCTGAAACTAAAAAAGCTTGGGCAGAAGAACATGGTGTCCATATTAACACATTGGGCACATGGGAAAAGAAAAAAAATTTCATCGAGCGTTGGTCCATTGGGGTCAAGGGTCTAGCGGAATCGCCAGAAAGAACTCAATCATTATTAGATGCCTTATACATTAAGGGTGTCTCAGGTGATACTAAGAGTGCCGAGTTGTATTTAAAGGCTACAGGTTTTTTGCAGCAAGCTCAAACTGTTAATATTAAAACTGAATCAAGTGTTAAAGATTTGTCAGATGCCGAACTTCAGGCAATGATAGTTGAAATAACACAACAGAAGATTAAGAATAAGGAGTAGTTATCAGAGCTGTTTGGAGTGCGCCGGGTAACAATACCATTCAGGGCAACAGCAACTTGCTGCTGTCTAGGATGATGAACACCCTTAAGAGAGAACTCTACAAGCAACAGGGTGACCTACTAGTAGACCACCAACAAGAAGATTTGATTGATGGCGGCACTTCATCAAGTGTGCAATTTCACTATTTGCTTAACTCAAATATTACAGCTCTAGCTTCTACTACTACTGCTGCTGGTGCTTTTGATGCTAACACAGGTACGGCTGGTTCTTTAAGTCCAGCTGCTACGGCATTTGGTACATCTCAATATGTGTTTGAAACAAGAAGAGATTTCGATTACGATGCAAGGGGATTTTAAATGGCTGTTGTTGTACAAGTAAGACGTGACACTGCTGCGTTATGGGCTTCTAATAATCCTATTCTGCTTGCCGGCGAAATTGGTTATGAGTATGATACCAACAAAGCAAAGATTGGTGATGGTACTACCAACTGGAATGGACTTCCTTATTTAACTACAGCAACGGGCCCGACAGGAGCTTTGGGTCCTACTGGCCCGGCAGGACCGACTGGACCGACGGGTGCTACAGGCGCTGCTAGTACAGTGACCGGCCCCACAGGTGCCACAGGCCCGACCGGAGCAACAGGTGCTGCCTCAACAGTAACCGGACCGACAGGTGCCACGGGACCTACGGGTGCCACAGGAGCAGCCTCTACAGTAACCGGCCCGACCGGTGCTACTGGCGCAGCCTCAACCGTAACCGGACCGACTGGAGCCACAGGGCCGACTGGTGCTACGGGAGCAGCCAGTACAGTAACCGGACCGACCGGACCAACAGGAGCCACTGGTGCTGCCTCTACGGTCACGGGTCCGACTGGTGCAGCTGGACCGACAGGAGCCACGGGTGCAGCAGGTGTGACTGGACCGACAGGAGCCACTGGAGCAGCCTCTACTGTGACAGGACCGACAGGACCCACGGGTGGAGCAGGTGTGACCGGACCAACAGGAGCCACGGGAGCTGCCTCCACTGTGACTGGACCGACAGGTGCCACAGGCGCAGCGTCCACTGTGACGGGACCCACAGGTGCACAAGGACCTACAGGACCTACGGGAGCTGCTAGCACTGTAACGGGACCGACAGGTCCGACAGGAGCCGCTTCAACAGTTACGGGCCCGACTGGCGCAACGGGTCCGACGGGCGCAACGGGTCCGACAGGTGCCACAGGCCCGACAGGTCCACTAGGTACATCTCAAACACTAATTAACTACAAAATAAATACTAGTTCAACTTCTGGTGACCCAGGTTCTGGTTTTATTTCGTACAACAATGCAACTCAAACTTCCGCAACAAAACTATTTATTAGTTATACAGATGCTGACGGAACTAATTTAGAATCTATTTATAGTCTGTTTGATATTGGTCCTAGAATTTCAATAACTGACCAAGATTTTGCTAGTACTAATGTATTTCAAACTTGGATTATTATAGGTACTACATATTTTTCAACGTACGTAGAATTCAACGTAGAACTTCAAAGCAGTAATGGGACCTATACAAACAATGAACCAATATGGTTACAAGACTATGCATTTGATGCTGGCTCAAGCACTGCAATAAACTATAGAGCTAATACTAGTGCGACTTCTGGTGACCCTGGTATAGGAAAACTTCTTTGGAACAACGCAACACAAAACACCGCAACAACCATTAGCATTGATACATATACATCAGTTGGTCAAAGTTTTATGGTGCCAATAAAAACGTTTATTACCACCGGTGCAACTAAATTTGCTTTAGCAAACAGTGCTTTTACAAAAACACAAATCTTTACACTAACAGGTTTCACGCAACAAACTGGTTATTTAGATTTAACTGGTTTAACTCTTGTTTCTTCAACTGGTGGAAACTTTAACGACAGTGAAGGCCTTGTTTTAGCTTTTGACTTTTTAGGTCCGACAGGTCCGACAGGTCCGACAGGACCGACTGGTGCCACAGGACCGACTGGTGCCACAGGCGCAGCTTCTACTGTAACCGGACCCACGGGCGCAACGGGTCCGACAGGTCCTCAAGGAGATACCGGCCCTACGGGCCCAACTGGCGCAGTAGGTGCTACGGGACCTACAGGCCCGACAGGAGATGCTTCCACTGTAACGGGCCCGACAGGCCCTACAGGCGCGGCTTCAACGGTGACTGGCCCGACGGGACCTACAGGTGCTGCTAGTACGGTGACGGGTCCGACAGGTCCCACAGGTGATGTTGGTTCTACAGGCCCGACTGGTGCAGCTGGTGTTACGGGACCGACAGGTCCGACAGGTGCCACAGGTCCAGGAATCAGCAACGTATACACTAATAATTCACCAAATCTTAGCACTGCACTTGGTGTTGGTGCTGGTAACCAAGCAACTGGCCCGACAGGTCCAGCTAACGCAAACTTTAACACTGCTATCGGTGCTAATGCATTACGTGATGTAACTACTGGTGATAGTAATACAGTAGTTGGTTCTGGTTCTGGATTATTAATTACAACTGGAGGTAATAACTCACTTTTTGGTGCTGGTGCAGGAGAAAGTCTTACTACTGGAGGCAACAACATAGCAATTGGTAACTCGGCATTTTCTGATGCTGCAACGCCTAACTTTAACATTGCTATTGGTGCTGGAGCAATGCAAGAAGCAACTGGTGGAGAAAATAACTTAGCAATTGGTAACGCTACATTGTTTAGTAATACAAGTGGTAATAACAACGTTGCAGTTGGAAACTCTGCATTGCGATATAATACTACTGGTTTTAATAACGTTGCAATAGGAGGAACTGCACTAGAAGATAATACAACTGGTAACAATAACCTTGCTATTGGTACTGGTGCATTAAAAGATGTAACTACTGGCACTAATAACTTTGCAATTGGCTCTACTGCATTACAGAAGATTACAAATTCTAGTCAAAACTTTGCCATTGGTAATAATGCATTGCTTAATTCAACATTATCTACAACTGGTGTTTTAGCTAACTTTGCAATTGGTACTGGAGCATTAAAGGCTTTAACAACTGGCGAAAGAAACATGGCTGTTGGTTATTATGCAATGGCTTATTCAACAACTGCTGAAAGAAGCTTAGCAATTGGTCGCTATGCATTAGGTTTAAGTAATGGAATTAGAAACGTAGGCATTGGAAGCGTTGCAGGTTATTGCAATGCAACTGGTAATGAAAACGTAGCAGTTGGTGTATGGTCATATTATAACTCCACTGCTGGTAACGGTAACACCGCAATTGGATTCGCCGCATTATCAAGATGGGATTCAGGTAATACTTATTACTTTAGTGGAAGTAGTGGAAACTACAACACTGCAATAGGTGCTTACTCATCATGGAATAATCAAGCTGGTGCTGGAAACACATCACTTGGTTACAATGCTGGTTATAATATCTCTAGTGGTTCTAATAACGTAGCAATTGGTTATAACTCTGGAAACAGCGGAACTAATAACTTAACAACTGGTTCTAATAATATTATCCTTGGTTATAACGCAGCAGCAACATCTGCATCTGTATCCAATCAGATAACATTAGGTAACTCTTCAGTTACAAACTTTAGAGTTCCTGGTGTTGGATTTGACATCGATACAAACCGCGCATCAATCACTGGTTACGCCAAGGTAACAGAGTACTATGCAACTACTGCACCAGTAACAAAGACAGCAGACTTCACTGTAGCTGATACTGAAAACTGGATTATTAATAATAAATCAGGCTCAGCAATTGTAGTCACTTTACCATCAGGTTCAGAATACATTGGTCGCGCAATTACATTTAACAACTGGGCCAACCATAAGATTGTGTCTGCATCAAGCAACGTTTATGCCCATACAGGCGGCGCAGCACAAACAGACATTTGTAAAGCTGTTGCAGGAACATTTGCTACAATAGTGTATGATGGTACCGACTGGTATGTAATGGCAACAAACGCATAATCAAATAACGAAGGAAATAATATGAAGGAATTCTTTTTTTTGGCTGGGCTTCAACGCTCAGGTGCAACAGTACTTAGTTCAATATTAAATCAAAATCCAGACTTGTGGGTTTCGCCGGCAAGTCCAATGTTACAAATGATGATTAATGCTACACAAACATTTGATTCATTTGAACATAAAGATTATGACAGAGGCAACGCAATATCTAATGCAATTGCCGCAATACCACAAAACTTTTATTATGATAAACAAGCTAACTACATTATTGACAAGAACCTTAATTGGACATCAGCCAATGGTGTAGAAGTAGCTTATCGTTATGTAAATCAAAATATTAAAATAATATGTCCAGTAAGAGATATACTTGATATATTAGTTTCATTTGACACAATCATTAATGCTCATCCTGATTCACAGCAAAATGCTTTAATGGATAAAGAAGTTTTATTAGAAACATTTCCAGATAAACCAATGGCTGACCGCAGAGCAGATTGGCTAATGAAGTTTGGTAATGATATAATGAGATGCTTAAACAATATGAAACATGCAATGAATCCAGAATATAGACATATGTTTCACTTTGTTGAATATGACAATTTTATAAACAACCCACAGAAGGAAATTAATAAAATATATGAATACTTGGAAATTCCGCAATACAATCATGAATATCAGAACATTGAAGACAGCTCAGGTATCTCTGAAAACAGTCTTACAGGGATTAAGAATCTACACAAAGTAAGACCAAAGTTAGAAAAGAAATCACGCAAACCAGAAGATGTGTTCTTGCCGGAAACAATACAACGTTATTCAGGATTGGAATTTTGGCGTGGAACTAAATAGTTTACTTAATGAGTGGAACTTTCGTAAGTGCCGTGGGCCAGAGAACGCAACACCAGCAGAACTAGCAGAAGCATTTGCTTTCTTCTGTGAAAACTATGCTTATATTAAACACCCTAACCAAGGACGTATTGCTTTTGTTTTAAGGGACGCGCAAAAAGAAACTGTTAAAGCATGGTTAAGTGATAGATATACAATAGTATTAAAGGCACGTCAGATTGGATTCTCCACACTGGCTGCAGCGTATGCCTTTTGGATTACTTTCTTCTGGCCAGATAGATTTGTGGTTATGCTTTCAAAGACTGAACGTGAAGCTACAAAGCTTTTACAAAAGGCTAAGTATATTTATAAATTTATACCTGACTGGATGAGATTGTCTGGTCCTGAACTATTACAAAATAACGTTCTTAAGATGTCCTTTAGTAATGACTCTGTAATTGAATCAATGCCATCAGCTAACGAGCCTGCTAGAGGTGAATCGGTGTATCTGGCTATAATCGACGAGATGGCATTTTTGCCCAATCCTGAGGAAGCCTGGGCATCAATAGAGCCAATTGCAGACGTAGGTGGTCGTGTAATCTGTCTATCTACTGCCAAGGGTGAAGGTAATATATTCTTTAACTTGTGGCATGGTTCGCAAACTGGAACTAATCGTTTCCGCGGAATCTTCTTTCCATGGTCAGCATCTGGTCGTGACCAAGCCTGGTATGACGCGCAAGCCGCAGAACTACCAATATGGCAACTACACCAAGAGTACCCATCTAATCCAGAAGAAGCATTCATTCGTTCTGGCAGACCAGTATTTGACATTGACGCTTTAAATAGATTTATTACAACAACCCCTAAGAAAGGTTTTAATAAAAAACTTTCTGATGTTCGAAACTCTTATATGTTTGAGTCCTCCGGTGGACCGCTCTCCGTATGGCAAACACCACAAGCAGGAGGTGTTTATGCTATTGGAGCTGACGTGGCCGAAGGACTGGCTAGGGGTGACTATTCTACCGCTCATGTTATTGATGCTAAGTCTGGTCTTATAGTTGCCCATTGGCATGGTCATATTGACCCAGACAAGTTTGGCGAAGAAGTTCTTTATGCATTGGGTTTCTTTTATAATGAAGCTTTAATAGGTGTTGAGTCTAATAACCACGGCTTAACAACTTTAACTGCTTTAAATAAAGCTAATTATATTAATCTTTATAGACAGCGTAGATTAAACCAACGCCACGCTGAAGCCACAGAGGCACTGGGTTGGCGCACAACAACATTAACTAAGCCTTTAGCTATAGATGAACTAAATGCTAATCTAAGAGATGGTGCATTAGACCTACGATGTGAATATACGATAGCTGAACTTAAGACCTTTGTCCGTGACGACAATGGTTCAACCCATGGTTCTCCACACGACGACCGAGTTATGAGTTTAGCCATTGCTAACCAGATGCTTAAATATGTCTGGCTGCCAGAGTATAAGCCTAAAACTGACTCTCCATGGGGAACCATGAATTACTTTGAAAAGAAATTACATAAGCCAATTAAGACTAAAGAGCGTTATTGGATAGGTGAATTCAATAGTTACTGATATAATGTAACGAGTGAACTATACTTATATAGGAGTTTTTATGCACTGTTTGGATTGTTCCAAAGAAATTTCAGAAGAGAATGATATCAAACGTGGTATTTGCTTTAGCTGCCACATCAAAGGCATCAAGTTTGGGTTCAGGGGAGCAAGTTATGGCAAGTCTACATGGAATGATACAACCATTAGAGAGACTCAAAGAATGTATGAAGCAATGCCTAACGTTGAAAAAGTATCAAGTCGTAAAGAGTTAATCTGATGGAGTGGTTGGTGCCAGTAGCTGTTGCTATTATAGGTGGACCAATGGTTGTATTAATACAATTGTTTAGAAAAGAAAGCAGTGAACAGCACGGCGTTCTAGCCGGCAAGATAGATAAGATTGCTGACAAACTAGATGGTCATATTGATTGGCATTTAAAGGACAAAAAATGAAGAAAGAAATAAAATCATATCCTAAAATTAAAACAGGAAAAGTAACTAAAGGTAAAAAAATAGAAGTGCCAGCAGTCAAGGCTGCTAAAAAAGAAGTAACCAAAGCAGAAAAAAGATTATCCACAGCTAAACAACGACTAGAAGTATTAAAGAAAGTAGGAAAAAAAGATGGCAAGTAAGAAACCAACATTAGGTAAAAAGGTAAACAGAGCTACAGAAGTAATGAATAGCCCAATGGGTAAAGCTTTTATGTCTGCTCAAGGTTCTGATTCTGGAAAAGCAATTGGAAAAGCAGCAAGTCAAAAGATGAACAGCGGTAAAGGCATCGTAGGTGAAGGCAAAGATGTTCTTAAGGCTGCTGGCAATAGCGTTAAACAGCAAGCAGAGTTTGTTGCAGCAGTAGGCAAGGGTGCAGCTAAAGGTGCTGGAGCAGTTGCTAAAGGCGCAGGCAAGGTTGCAGGCAAAGTTGCCAATATAACTGTTGGTGATGTTGCATCTGCTCCACTTGATATTGCAAAGAATGCCGGTAAAGCAGTTGCTAAGGTTGGAAAAGTTCTTGCAACACCAGCAGCTGGCTCAATGATTAGAGCAAAAATGCCATCTAAACCAGCAGCAAAGAAGCCAGTAGACACAAGCAAGAAGGGTCCTTCTGCAGGTGGTAAGCCAGTTGACCGTCAGTACCAAGGTGGAAGTGGTTCAAGAAAGTATCCAACAAATATCCCTAAAGGTTATAAAGTAGTAACCTTACTCACTAATCCACCAAAATATAAATTGGTAGAAACAAAAGGAAAAGGTAAATAATGTTAACTTATACAGACACACTCAACAGCACTCAATCACCATATCCATGGAAAACCTTTAAGTGCGCTGACTATACAGACTGCGTTATTCAACTTAACGGAGTATGGAATGGCAACATAGAATTTTACGGTTCTAATGGTCCAGGACCATTAGGTACAGATTTATTGGCTGTTCAATCTATTTCGGGAACAAACTGGACAACAGCAGTTACTACAGAAGCTGGTGCAAGTCCATCATCTGAACGTCAAATATTTAGAGTTCCAGTTGCTGGTTTAACATTTGTTGCTATTTATGGTGATATATTTTCATCGCCAGCTTTTGTTTCGGTAGGCGATGTTGAACTTACTGTAACATTTGTTTCAAACTCAAACGCTAGATAATGGCAGGTAATCCTAAGTATCCTGCATTACCTTCTACAACAACTAAGAATTATACTCCTAGAAAGAAGAAGAAAAATGGCGGCAAAAAAAAGTAAACCAGTATGGGAAAAGGCACGTCCTAAATCTTTAGGCGCGCCAAAAAAACTTACAGCTGCACAAAAAGCATCAGCAAAAGCTTCTGCTAAAGCTGCAGGTAGACCTTACCCAAATTTAGTTGATAATATGAAAGCAGCGAAAAAAAAATAATGAAAACATCAAATACACCAATGGGCAAAGCATACAAAGCAGCACAGAAATCAACAACCGCTAAACCAAATGTCGACATTCCTATACCAGTTAAAGAGGCTGCCAAAGCTATTGGCAAAGTTGTTAGCAAAGGAGCAAAGGTTGTTGGCAAATCAGTTGCCAAAAGAGGCATAATTCCCGCTCCTCCTGCAGTTAAGGTTGCTGCTGCAATAGGGCTAGCTGCTGGTGGAATAATGAAAAATGCAAAAGAAAAAGCTAAAAAAGAAAAAGCGACAGTAGCTGCTAAAGCAAAAGACGCAAAAGCTAATAAGGCTCGTCAAGCAACTAATTTAAAGTATGATAATATGAAAGCTGCAAGGAAAAAGAAATAATGGCTAAGACTCCTGCATGGCAAAGAAAAGAAGGTAAGAGTCCTACAGGTGGATTAAATGCTAAAGGCCGCGCATCCGCAAAAGCTCAAGGTATGAATCTAAAGCCACCAGTTACCGCTAAGCAGGCAGCTAAATCACCAAAATCTGCAGCAAGAAGAAAATCATTTTGCGCTAGGATGGAAGGAAATCCAGGACCAATGAAGGATGCAAAAGGAAGACCAACACGTAAAGCGTTGGCATTAAAGAAGTGGGACTGCTAACATGGCAAGACAAAGTAATTATGATAAATTATCAAGCTATAGAAAAAAAGTTGATTACTCTAGAAACTGGCGCAAGAATGAAAACTATGACAATCTTTGGCAAAGACTTATTAACCTTTATCGTGGTAGGCACTACCGTGGTTATTTACAAGGTGACAGACTCCTTGTTAACATTGCTTTCTCAACCATCAATACATTAGCCCCAGCTGTTTCTATTGGTCGTCCAAAGATTAATGTTAATGCGCGCAGACCAGAAGATGGTGACAAAGCTATTGTTACTGAATCAATTATTAACTATTGGTGGCAACATTATGAATGCCAGCCAGAGTTCCAAAGGGCTGTTAAAGACTATTTGATTATTGGTCATGGTTGGGTTAAAACTGGTTATCGTTTTGTTGAAGAAGAAAAGCTTGATGATATTCAAGATAGTGCTGATGAAGCTGCCGGCCCAGAAACTACTGATGATGTTGAATCAACATTTATTATCAGAGAAGACCGTCCATTCTTAGAGCGCGTTGACCCATTTGATATGTATGTAGACGTTGATGCTGTAAGCATGAATGACATTCGTTGGATTGCACAACGTACTCGTCGTCCTTTAAAGGATGCAAAAGAAGACAAGCGTTATGATGCCGCCGCAAGAAAAGAATTAAGTCCATCTTCTTATCAAAAGTATGGTGACATAACAGTAACTAATACTTATAATCCTACTAACCCAGATGAAGCATATTGCGACATCTATGAATATTATAATATTGATACTGGTGAGATGTGTGTATTTGCAGACAGCGGAGACAAGTTCTTAATTAAACCAGTTAAGATGCCATACGCATTTGGTCATCCATTCTTTATGTTACGCAACTATGAAATCCCTGGATTCTTTTATCCAATGGGTGAACTAGAAGCAATTGAACCATTGCAGTACGAATTAAATGAAACTCGTACACAGATGATGAACCACAGAAAGCGTTACTCACGCAAGTGGTTGTTTAATGAATCAGCATTCGATGATGATGGTCGTCAAGCTTTGGCATCTGATGATGACAACGTAATCGTTCCTGTTAAGGGTAACGAGAATTTAAATAACGTTGTTGTTCCAATGCCGGCCTTGATTAACCCACCTGAATTTTATAATCAGTCAACTTTAATTCAAAATGACATTGACCGTGTGTCAGGTGTCTCAGAGTACCAGCGTGGTGCAATCCCAGAAACAACTAGAACTGCCCGCGAAGCATCAATTATTGCTGAAGCTGGTAATGCTAGAGTAGCTGAAAAGCTTATATCAATTGAAAATGCTATAGCTAGATGTGCTTCTAATCTTATAATGTTAGCTCAACAATACTTAACTGGAGAGCAGACTGTAAGAATCGTAGGCACTGAAGCTGCTCCTATGTGGTTAACATTTGATAAAGATTATATATCTGGTGAGTTTGACTTTGATGTTGAGGCAGGTTCAACTGCCCCACGCAACGAAGCTTTCCGTAGAGATATGGCTTTGCAGATTGTTTCAGCAATGCAACCATTTGCTCAAGCTGGTCTAGTTAATTTAGAAAAACTAGCCGAGTATGTTTTAAATACTGGATTTGGTGTAAAGAATGCAGCATCATTCTTAAAGTCACCAGAGCCACCACCAGCACCTGAAGCTCCACCAATGCCACCAGAAATGGCTGGCATGCCACCAGAAATGCAAGGCATCCCACCGGAAATGATGCAAGGTATGCCACCACAGCTACCACCTGGCATGATACCTGGGGCACCAATCCAAGGTCCAGCACCACAGGTTGGAGCAAATCCGGCAGCTTCTTTACAAGGATTACCGCCTGAAATATTACAAGCATTATTAGGCGCACAACAATAGATTTACAGTAATGTAACAAACTATCTATATAATAGATAGATACACGGAACAACCAATTAGAAGGATGAGGATTCCAAATGAGTAATGAAGAAATAAATATTGCTAGTACAATTGACGACGAGACTAACCCCATTGCAAGTGGACAAGTTGGTGAAGAGGTTGAGGTACAAGCAGAAACTCCAGAACTAGAACAAGAATTATTCGACTATACAGAGATTGCTGACAAGGTCATCAAACTCCAAGTAGATGGCGAAGAAGTAGTAGTTCCAGTAAAGGAGGCTCTAGCTGGGTATCAGCGTCAGGCGGATTATACCCGCAAGACACAAGAGCTCAGTGAGCAAAGAAAGCAAGTCCAGTACGCTAGTGCACTCCAGGAAGCCCTGCAAAGTGACCCAGCTGCTACCTTGCAGTTGTTAAATCAGCAATACGGTGTAGCTACCCAACCTCAAGAGGATGAGTGGATGGACCCAGCTGAACAGCAACTTCGACAGTTAGAGCAACGCATTGCAGCTTTCGAGCAATCAAAAGCTATGGATGAATTAACTAGAACTATCGATACATTGCAGAGCAAGTATGGTGAAGATTTTGATACAGATGAAGTTGTAGCAAAAGCTTTAGCAACGGGTTCAACGGATTTAGAAGCAATCTTTAAACAGATTACTTTTGATAAAGTTTATTCCAAGGCTTCGGAAGCTACTAAAAAGCTTTCAGAAGAACAGGCTAGAGTTCAGTCTAAGCGTTCAGCGACAATAGTCTCTGGCGGCACTGCAGCAAAATCACCAGTCACCACACAAACTGCACAACCTAAATCAGTTTTCGAAGCATTTGAAAATGCTAAGAGAACACTAAACCTCTAAACAAACAGGAGATATTAAAATGGCCGGAAATCCCGACTTTAATGCACTGTTGTCTACTACGCTGCAAAATTATCAGCCGACGTTGGTCGACAACATTTTTAAGGACCTTGTCCTTCTTAACCACCTCAACAGCAAGGGCAGAGTCCAAGTTGAAGAGGGTGGTACCTCAATCGTAGAGCCATTGATGTACGCAGTCAACAACACTGTTGGTTCGTACTCAGGGTATGATGCGATTGACCTCACCCCACAAGACGGAATCACAGCTGCTGAGTACCAGTGGAAGCAGATGGCTGCTTCTATCGCAATCAGCGGTATCGAAGAATCCAAGAACCGTGGCACCGAGGCAATCATCAAGCTTTTGAATGCAAAGATTATGCAGGCAGAAGAGTCACTCAAGTCAAGCCTTAACACCATGCTTTACAGCGATGGTACTGGCAACGGTAGCAAAGACTTTAACGGTCTTGGCAACATCGTAGCAACTGTGAATAACACGGTTGGTGGCATTGACTCAACAACAAATACATGGTGGAATCCATTCCAGGACACTTCAGCAACAACCTTGTCACAAGCTGATATGGGTAATGTTTACAACCAGATATCAAAGGGCAGCGATGTTCCTGACTTGATTATCACAAACACTAACCTGTTTGAAAAGTACGAGTCAACATTAAGCCTTCAGGTTCGTTACCAGGACGTTGCAAAAGCAAATGCTGGTTTCCAGAACTTGATGTTCAAGCAAACACCACTTGTGTTTGACCTTGCCATAGCAGCTGATGCAACTTCAGCACCAATGTACTTCCTTAACAGCAAGTACCTCAAGTTGACCGGCATGAACGGCCACTGGTTCAATACCACCGACTTCCAAAACGGAACTGTAGCAGGCGTTGACGCCCGTTACGCTCTCGTAATGGCTTATGGTGAATTGACCTGTTCAAACCGTGCACGTCAAGGCTACTTGTTAGCTGACGCTTAATAAGCAAAAGATGTAGTTGGTACTGGGAGTTGAAAGGTTGCCATCCTTCGGGTGACTCTCCCAGTATCAGCTATTTAATAATAAAACAAACAAACAACAATTTCAATCAACATGATTGATTAGAGAGAATAGGTAATAATCATGGCAACAACAAATAAATTCATAGTTCCAAGAGTAGTAACACTTCCATCGGACGTATCAGTAGCAGCAACAAACACCCCAATAACAGGCTTGTCCTTTTATGTAGCAGCTGGAGAAACCTACAAGTTTAAGTTTATTGTATCTTACACTTGTGGTGCAACAACTGCGGGTTCAGCTTGGGCCGTTAACGGTCCTGCAGCAACTCAAATTGCTTACCAGGTAACTCAAGCTACATCAGCTTCATCAACTTTGGTAACAACTTCAGTTGGTGTAATTGGTGCAGCATCAAGCCCAGGTACTGGTAATGCGTTAGCAACAGCTGGAAACATTGCAATTCTTGAGGGTGTAGTTACACCTTCAGCAGATGGTACTTTGATTGTTAACGGTATCAAAGATGCAGACAGCACAATTACAGTTAACGCACTTTACTCATCTTGTGAGTGGAGTCGCATTGACTGGCCAGCACAGCCATAATTTAGCTGACTAGGGTGTGCCGCCAGGGGTGTATTCCTCTGGCGGCATATCTTTAATACAACAAGACAACGAGGGAGTAATAATGACAAAAGAATTCGCACATAAAATACATACACCAATAGGTGCCGAAAGATACGGCACTGTGCCTGGTATTGAAAAATCTGGCATACAAGTTGGTTTTATGAATGCAACTGTAGAGCTAGCTCCACCATCTGGTGTTGAGTATGTTCCACCAATTCCAACTTGCATACATGTTAATCTAACAACAGAAATGCGTTGTAGAGGGCCGCGAGCAAAGAAGACTGAATATTGCATTGGTCATTTAAACCAGCAAGCTAAAGAAGCTAAAAAGTCTAAAGAATAGGATTATTAAATGGCTATACCTTTTCAAAATGCAAACCTAACACTTGCACAGATGCGCAGTTTTGTTGCGCAATTATCTGACCTAGAAATCGGTACAACTGAAAATGTTGATATTCAACTTGACTTGGTTAACGGTTTTATTAAAGAAGGTTTTCAAAAAGTTGTAGCCCTCAGTGTTCGTTGGCCATATTATCAAACAACTTATGGGCTTGGTATAGTCGAAAACGTTAGAGCTTATACATCTTTTGTACAAACGCAACCTACTGCAATTGGAAGTGCAACAAAAGCTATTACTGATATATTGCAAATTATTTCTGTAGTAAATAGTGATTCAACTTATTCTGGTAATTCATTAATATATCTTGACCAAGCAAAATGTGAATCTATTTGGGTTGGAACCAATGACCAACCAGGCCCTCCAGCATACTACTCTGTTTGGGCTGACCAATTAAACATTTGGCCAAAACCTGATAATAATTATTCATTTACTATTAGAGGATATCGCAACCCATCACTAGCTTGGTTGTCTGATGCCAACGCAGCAATTGACATTTCGCCGCAACTACAACTTCCTTTAGTTAATTATGTTATGGCTCGTGTGTTTCAGTATCAAGAAGATAATGAGATGGCACAAGCATACATGCGTAACTTTGAACAAGGTATAGCTGTATTAGAAAATAACCTTACTGCTTCAAATAGCAATCGTCAACTAATCATGAGTGGTGGCTTAGTCCTTAATGGACCACAGAACTCTGCATATGGTTGGTCAGATGGTCCGGGAATTCAAGTGATGCCAGGTAGCCCTAACCCTATAGCATTTGGTTGGTAACCAATGGCACAGATTCTTTTTGACCAACTGAGAGACTTTACTGGTGGCGTTAACTTTCGTGCTGACCAATTTCAGTTAGCACCAAATGAATCACCATTCATATTAAATCTTGACGTTGACCCACGTGGTGGTATCTTCTCCCGTGCTGGCTATAAAAAGAAAAACACAACTGCTGTATCGGGAAGTTGGAATCCAAAAGGTTTATTTAATTATAAGCATTCTACAATTCCATCAATCATGCTTACTACCGGCTTTACTGGTGGAGCTACTCCATCAAACGGAAGAGTGTATTACTCAACTGGGAATAACTTTACTACACTAAACACTAGCTCAATTGCAGCTATGAATGTTCTATCAACAAATGGCGCAAGCATGACACAGTGGCAAGATACACTGTATATGGCCGTTGGTAAAGATTCATCCAATATGTATAAGTGGATACAGGGTGACACATACGTAACTTCCCTAACTGCATCAGGCCCAACATGGCAGCCATATCAGATACCAGTTGGTGGTTACATGCCTCGCGCAGAACTAACAATTGCTCATGCTAATAAATTATTCGTAGCTAATACAAAAGAATATAATAATGATGCTACTCCAACATTAGTTGATTATCCAAATAGAGTTCGTTGGTCACACGAAAACTCTCCAGAGAACTGGTATCAACAAGACTATATAGACATTATTGCAGGCGGAGAAGGTATACGTGGGCTTGTAGTTGTTGATGGTCAGCTGTTAATCTTTAAACCTAAAGCTATTTATTTGCTTATGGGCTATGACGCGGATTCATTCCAGTTAGTAGAACTTACAACAGTATTAGGCATTGATTATCCACAGCAAGTTGTTGCTGGTAATGGTGGAGCTTACTTCTTCGACTATCCTGGTGGCTTGTTCTTCTATGACCGCAACGGAATTCAATCTTTGTTCGACCGCTTAAAACCAATTATTGACACCAATAGAATAAATGCCAATAGACTATATGATATAACTTTGTCTTATGTTAATGATAGAGTGTGGATGTCAGCACCATTTGACTTATATGATGTTGGAACAAATCCTGATTATCCTAATATGAATTTTGTATTTGACCCATCAATTGGTAGACAAGGTGCGTTTACTTTGTATCAATCTGCAACATATGCAAATGCTGCAACACCTTCTGCTATCATAGGATATGGTTTATTATCTGGTTGTGACTGGCAAGATAGCAATGATGACGTTTGGCACTTAATGATAAACCCAAATGACGCATTTGCTCATGTTATGTACGTAGATGAATTTGATTATTTAGGAAACGTTCCTACTAATGTTACCGATGACATTTTAGAAGGTGATGATTTAGGAGACTTTGAAACATATTATAAAACAGCATGGTTCTATGATGATAGATATGTACAAGATAAAACATTTGTTAACAGCTTGTATGTTGTTAAATCTGTAACTGACCAGACTCAAATAAAAGTTAACGTGTATCATAATTTTAATACAAAAAATTTAATAACAAACCATACAATATTCCTTGACCCAATAATTTCAGGTGGCACATATTCTGAAGATAGTTCTGGTGGTGTTTATGGAACTGCAGTTTATGGAGAAAGCGTTCTTAAACAAGGCATTCAAGTTGGTGGAAGACTTAAAAGAGCAAAAGCGGTTCAACTAGAATTTGTTGGACCAACTGGAGAAATCTCATCTACTACTGGTCGTGAGTGGGGATTAAATTCAATAGCATTTAAATACAAGAGAAGACAAATTAGGAGCAATAGCTAATGGCACAATTAACCATACCCCATACATTTACTACGGGTGACACAATTTCTGCAATAGAAAATAACGAAAACAACACAGCAATAAAAACATTTTGTGAAACATTATCAGCTGGAGGAAACTTTGACGCCGGCGCAGTCAACACAGAAGACATTGCATCATCTGCTATAACAGAAGCTAAAATAGCTTCGTCAGCTGTAACATCTTCTAAGATTGCCGCATCGATTACTTTAACTACACCTAACATTGGTGTAGCAACAGGTTCATCTTTAACCACACAAAATGCAGTTATTGACCATACTCAAACAAACGCAAGAACAAATAACTATACTCTTGTAATAGGTGACGATGGTATTATTATTGAAACAAACTCAACTTCAGGTATTGTTATAACCGTTCCTACAAACGCATCAGTTCCATTTATCGTGGGAACAAGAATAACAATCCTACGTGCAAACACTGGTGCAGCAATTGTGGCTGGTGACACGGGAGTAACCGTTAATGCAACTCCTGGACTTAACCTACGTGCACAATGGTCAGCTGCTACACTCCTTAAACGAGCAACAAATACTTGGGTTCTCATGGGAGACTTGAGCAGCTAATGCGCGGAATTGCCGTATTAACTGGTGGTGGAGTTCCAAGCACTCCAACAATTGGTACAGCTACGGCTGGAAACGCCCAAGCAACAGTTACCTTTACACCATCAACTTATATTGGTAAAGGCACTGTAAGCTATGAACTTTTTTCTACTCCTGACAACCTTAATGCTGGAGCAGTATCAAGCCCTTTTACCATTGGAGTTACAAACGGAACATCTTACACTTTTGCTCTAAGAGCAGTAACAAACTATGGTGTGTCATCTGCACTTTCTGCATCATCTAACTCCGTTACACCAGCTGCTCCTCCATCTCCACCACCTGGTCCACCACCACCACCACCACCTCCACCATGTAACTGTACCCTGGTATTTACTGGATATACTTGCGTTGGTGAAATAAGCTATGAATACTACCAACCCGCGACCGGTGGGTGCGGATGCCCAGGAGAAGGTGGCTACAATGGTGACAATAGACCAGGAATCTGTGGATGTTGCACTCCTCCAGCATGTACTGGATGTGGTGGCTGCGTAACTGACAACCTCGCGTGTGGTGGTGGAAACTGCAGAAACACAAGATGCTATGATAGTTGCGGCAATGAGTGTTATTCATCAGCATGTGAAGGTGGCGGCTGTCTATATTAAGATATGATATAATTATAACGAAGGAGTAATATGCATCAACAACAATTTAAACCAGAAGACATGGTTCAATTTGCGGTAGTAGTAGAAGGAGAGGTGGCAACTTTTGTTGCTTTTCCAAAAGACCGCGAAATGAACATAGCAATATATAAATCTAATCCAATCTTTATTGAAGTCCCGCATGATAAAATACCAGCACATGGTGACATATGGGATGGAGAAAAGTTTATTGGTATAGGAGATGATTTATAAATGTCTGCTTGGTCTGAATATAAAAAGAAGTTAGGTGATACAAGACCTTGGGATATTTTAAATCCTAATACACCTCACGCAACACAGGAAGAAGCAAAAGAAAGATTTAATATTTGTGCTTCTTGTCCAGAGTTAATTAAGGCAACAGCACAGTGCAAGCAGTGCGGATGTTTTATGAAGGTGAAGGTAAAGTTAAAGGAAGCAAGCTGTCCTTTACTTAAATGGTAATGCTTAATTCAATAGAACATAACGGGATTGTAATATATAGAAATTATGTTAATAATCCAGACGAAATGCTAGAATATATTTTAAATTCAGAAGAGCAATCTAAAGTATTTAAATGGGAAAAAGCTAAAGTAGTTAAAGGTGATAGCAGCGAAGAAGATGAGTGGAGAACCAATGAACTATTGCATTTCCGCAAGAAAGAATTATTAACTCCAGACCAACTAAAAGATGAAGGAGCTGTAGCATTAGCAGACGTTTACACACATGTACATTACATGTTTGAACAATGTCTGTATAATTATATGGAGCGCTTTAACTTTTCTTTAAAAGATTCTTTAGACCAGGGTTATCAAATATTAAGATACTCTGGTGGTGGTGAGTATAAAAGACATATGGATGATGGGGTCAAAACCCCTCGTCGAGTGTCTGGACTACTTTATTTAAATGGTAACTTTGAAGGAGGGGAATTAAACTTCCCTTACTTAAACTTTACTTATAAGCCTTATGGTGGGGATTTAATTCTCTTCCCATCAGGAGTGCCTTACATGCACGCAGCTAAGCCAGTAACAAGTGGGACTAAGTATTCCATTGTATCTTGGTGGTTTTAGGTAACAAACCCTATACTTTATAAGAGGTAAATTAAATGGCATTTGACCCATCATTTTTCGAACAGCAAAGACGCAACCTATTTAATCAATACGGACAACAGGCTGCTTTAAATGCATATCAAAGATATCTGGCAGAGACCAGAGGTCAACGCCCTATTACCCAGCTTGAAGAAGCTGCCTTTGCTACCACCCCGGGAGGTGGGCTAGGCCAAGTCCCAAAGCTCACATCATCTTATGCCCGCAGAGGATTACAGGGTCAGAATGTTCGTTCAGGTATTTATGACCAGGCGCTACAAAGCTACGCTAAGAACAGAGCTAGAGACATAGGTTATGCTAGAGAAGACTTAGCTGGCACCAGCAGAGGTTATGATTTAGCTGATACCCAAGGGTTGGCAAACTATCAAGAAGGTTTAAAGGATTTAGAATCTAATAAAGCTAGACAGATTGCTTCGGACGCGCAAGCATTATTACAATTAAGGTAGGATGATATGGCTGTAGGAATTAAGAAATATTATGGTGCTGGTTCAAGACCAATGAGCAACCTCCCAAGAATAAAGCCAATGGGTGACCCAGAACCAGAGCCACCATCTGACGCTACTGGCGGCGGTGGCAGTGGCACTGGAAGCAATGTATCTACCATAGTTCTTGATACAAGTGATGGCAGCAACAGCGGATACTATGCATACAAGTCAGCTTTAGAAAAGATTGCCGCAGACCAAGCAGCCGCAGCAGCTGCAACACAAAGAGCAACAACTGGTGCAGGCTATCAGGCAGACTATCTTACTGGTTTATTAAACCAAGGCATTCCAGCAAACGTTGCTAATATTATTAGTCAAGGTGATGTGTCTGGTAAAAAATATATTACTGACCAATATACCCTTTTAGCTGACCAATTAAAGGGAGCTTATAATCCTGCAACAAACGTTGGAACTGGATACCTTGGCGCACAAGGCAGAACTGGTGTAGCATATAATGCTTTGCAAAACTACCTACAACAGAATCCTCCAACCGCTTTCCAACAAGCACCACAAACTCCAGCAACTACAGTAACCAATGACCTTGCCCAATACATGGGTGGTCAAGGTGTGTCTACTGCACCAGTAGACCCAACCATTGCCGCATTAAATGCAGCAGCTGGTGGTGGCGCGCAAAACTACAACTCACTAATGTCAACACTAGGACAGTTATCACAAGCCAATCAACAATCAAGATTAGCAGAACAACAAATGGGTAGAAGTGGTGCTTTGTCTGGACTAGAGCAATTGTACCAGGGTCAAACTGGTGGACTACAACAGCAACAGTTGCAAGCACTGGCTGAGTTACAAGCTAATATCTTTGGTCAGCAATTAACAGCTGAACAGCAAGCAGCATCACGTAACCAGGCAGTACAAGATGCATTAGCTGCATTACTTGGTACTGGTTACATTACTCCACAACAGATTAATCCAACCACAATCACAGGTGCGGCACCTAATAATACTATAACTCAATCAGAGCCAACAATTAAATATACACCACCAATACAAGCACCAGTTGCTAAGACTCCAATACAACAGTTGGCAGCTATACCAGTTAAAGCATCTAACACTGCATTGAATACAAAGATTGATAACTTTATTACAGCTAATCCAAATGCAACAGCAGCACAAATCAAGAAGAAGTTCCCAGCCCTTGGCAAGAATATTAAGTAGGAACTATGGCACAAAATCCATTAACTAGAAGACTTATTGCAGCAGGTGCATCTCCTCAAAGAGCAGCAGCATTTACTCAACAAGCATTGTCAAAGACTGCTCCTAAAAAAACAGCACCTTTGCCATCAATAAAACCAATGGGTTCTGGCGATACAGATAAAGCAGACACTAGTGTTAATCCTCCGACTGAACCAAGAACAGAACCAATTATTCCACCAGGTATTAGAAAAGGTACAACTGCTGAAATAATATTTGACCCACAGATAACAGCAATTGCTCAAGCTAAATACCCTACTACATGGAGACCATTTGTTGCTGACTCAAATGACGCAGATGATTACATTGGTTACACAGCCGGCAAAGAATCATTAACTCAATTAAAAGACAATGCCTTTAATCAAAAAGCACCAAACTATATTAAGCTTAAGAATACACCAATCCCAAAGAATCCTGTCACTGGTCAAATCGACCCATTAAAATATACTCTTGCTCAAACAGTAGTTGCATCACTAGACAATGATGTATCAAGAGAACAGTTGATTGAATATGTATCTGGACAAGCAACTTCTAATCCTGGTTCATTGGGTGGATTAAAACTTGATGAGGCAACTAAATTAATAAATGGCATCTATGATGAGTATGATGCAGCACAAGCGCAGTATGCAAAAAACAAAGTAGACTTTTTAGCCAATGATAAATATTATACAGCTGGCATACCGCATCCTAAGTTAAAGTATGGTGCGTCAACTAATTATAAAATGGGAACGATTGACATTGCAACATTCCCAGGAGTACAAGAATACTACAAAGCTATGGGTGAACTTTATAAGAAAGATTATGCTGGCTCATCTGCAGCTGGTGGTATAGCTGTTGAAAAAGCATTAAGAAAAAATAAAGATAAGACTCCATTCGTTGATGAGGCAATTAGAAGACAAGACCTTGCTAAAGCAGCTATAGTTAGGAAGTAATCTTTTGGCACCGAAAATTATTACACGCCCTAAAGGAAGTGAACCACTTCCGTTACCACCTGGACTTCTTCCTGGTACAGCCACAACTGTACCGAAGCAAAGCTCCACTCCAGTAACTATACCTGGTGATACTAAACTGCCACCTGCTGTACCTAATGCGCCAATAGCAACTGTTCCAACAACAATCCCATCTAAGATTCCTCCTACTCTGCAACAAAAAGAAGGCAAACTTCCATTGCCTCCAGGGTTAGGCATAACAGTTCCTGAAAATGCTCCAGGTCTTGGTAGGTCTGGCATGGCTGTACCTAAAGTCATAACTCCACCTAAGTATGTAACATCTCCAGACTTGTATGAAGCTCGTCGAGATTTAGGTCAAGCAACTATTGATACATTGCGTGCTGGTGCTAACCCTAAGACAGTTGAATCTATTGTGCAGGGTGAGCCGCAACCTTCTGGTGGTTGGCGCGGTAAACTGGCTAAAGCACTTACTCTTGATGTTATTCCAGGTAAGATGAAATTCCAACCAGTGATGTTTGCAATGGGACCACTTACCGCATACGATACTTTCCGTCGTGCTGGTGTTGGTGCATTTACTGAATCAGTAGAAGCTGCTAGAGGTTTGTTAGGCAAAACTCAAACATATAAGGCAACTGATTATATTCCAGTGCACCCACAAACAGGAATGCCAATTGCTAAAGTCGGTGACCCAGTAATTATAAATGAAAAAAGAATATTAAATACACCTATTCCTGGTATTGGAAATATTACTACAGCTGAAGCAGCACAAAAAGCTACAGAAGATTTGTCTAACAAGTATGCAATAAGTGAAAAGGGTAGTTGGTCAGACTTTAAAAAACAATTGCGTATGGATTCTACTTTTGGATTTGGTGATATACCTTATCTACAAACTGGTAACAAGTGGGTTGACCGTACCATTGGTTTGTTTGGCGACCTTGCATTAGACATAACGAACTATGCATCTGGTCCTGGCGCGTTAACTAAAGCAGGATATCAAGCAACTGTTGGTAAAGCATCAGCTAAGGCGGCTAAAGAAGCAGCAGAACTTGCATTAAAAGAAACTTTGAAAGAAGTAGCTCCATACCTTGCCGCAAAAAAAGCAGCAGATTTAGCAGCAGCAAAAGCAGCAAAAGTTGCAACAGATGTTGTAGCAGATACGGCAACAACAGCAGCAGAAAAAGCAGCAGCACAAGCAGCGGCAACAGCTGCAGAAGATGCAGCAGCAAAAGCAGCAAAAGATTTAGCAGGTGTTGAATGGACAGTAACTAAATCAGACGTTGTGAGCGAAGGAGAATACTTAGCCGAAGTATCCAAAGACGCAGCTAAAGAATTACGCAAAGCTCCGCGTAGAGTATATGGTGCCGGCGCAAAAGAAACAATGGCTAATACTGTTAGAGAAATTAGAGATGAAGCACAAGCTGTTATAGATGATGTAACCTCTAGTGTGACTGAAAAAGAAGTAGCACAAACAGCAGTGAATGTACTTACTGATGATTTGATTGGTGAAATAGCAACTAAAGGTTATGCTGCAATAACCGGTGACGCGGCTAATTTACTTGGTGTCAAGGGTGGAATAAGAATCGGTCTGCCAACACTTCAAAAATTTACAATTCCTGGCACTGATGTATTTACAAACTTAATAGGTAAAGGTGTAGCTAAACAACGTATATGGTTTGTCAATACACCTAAAGGTGCAGCCATATTAAATAGATTAGTTACTGCTGGTGAAAACGGATTGCTTGGTTCAGAACAAATAAAAAACATGCGCGTAGCTTTACGCCAAGGAACTGTAACGGGAAAGACCGCAACTGATTATGTTACCCTTTTAAATTTAGATACAATGTATCGTGGTAATTTAAATCTTACTAGAAAATTTTTAGCAACAGAATTAACTCAACAAGTTACTAAGCTTTCAGATTTTAAAAAAGGTTCTAAAGGTGTATACAGATATTTGGATACTGACCCAGCAGAATGGGCAGCAAAAGGATTGCCGCCACTAAGCAAAGAACAACAATCAGTGTATGATGCAGTAAATAACTTTACTGACCAACTTTATTCAGAAGCAAATGAATTAGTTTCTAGATTAGGTGGTCCACCTATTGGGAATCTTCCTGCTTATTTTCCACATGCACAAAGTGCAGCAGCATTAGAATGGGGAGCACGCAATACGGGTAGATTAAAAACAGTTGCAGCTGGACTAGGAGTTGACCCAACAGAATTGCTTGCTGGCAATTATTTAAACAGACAACTTGTAGAAGGAGCTGATTGGTTTGGATACAAACTTACTGCTGCTGATGTTGCTGGTGGCATTGATAGATTCAATGAGATTGCTAGACAATATGGAAAAGTAAAGTTTGATTTCTTTACTACTGATGTAGCAGAAGCATTGGCAAAGTACGCAGACAACCATGCAAGATTCATGTCATATGGTGAAACAATTTTAGGCACAGTTCCTAGAGTAATTGGAGATGTAGGAGTTCAACCAGGAACTGCTTCTCGTTTATTTAAACAAGTCCCTCTTGATGATACAGGCAAAGCAATTACAACGACAAAACCTTTGACTAAAAAAGCTATGGATGAATTAACAAGTGCTGAAAATATTATAAATAATATAATGACACCAGAGAAATTAACTAACTGGACTCCTGCACAAATACAAAATGTTGTAGATATGTTAGATGGTATAAGTGCAAAGCTTGGTGGCAGTAAAATACTAAAAGGTGAATTTGATATTGCTGTTGATGAACTTAAAACTTATGTAAAACAAATTGATGAAGGACTTGCAGATGGAACAATCACTCCTCCAATGGCAGCAATGCTTACAGATGAAGCAGAGAGTTATGCAATTGCTGTTGCAACACAAGCAAATAAAGTTAAGGGAGAATTCTTAGTAAGCGACATAAAGCGTTGGGATATAGTTAGCGACTTATTAGAAGATGGTTTTACTGCCTTAAACAAAACATCAATTCCTAACATTGCAGTTGATGATGAAGTAAGAAATCTTATTACAAACTTTAATCAACTCAACGACCCAGAGTTAGTGCGCAAAGCAAACATCTTATTAAAAGATTATACAAGTATGTTTAAGACAACTGCAACTGCTTCAATTGGTTTCCATCAACGCAACGCATTAGGCAACGTCTTCATGTTAATAGCTGCAGGCGGCAATCCAAAGAATCTTGTAGAAGGTCTCAAAGTTTATAGAGAAGTAAAAAAAATGATTGCCGATGGAGTACCAGTTGATAAAATCTATGACGTCTATAAAGGTGCTAATCAAGATGCAGTCATCAATGCACTTGCTCTTTCAGGTGCAACGGGCTATGGTCAGTTTGGTGAAATCACACAAGCTGCAGGCGTAGGTAAGACTGGCATCTTTGGTCGACAAGCAACAGGCTTAACACCATTTACCGGACGTATGGTTCCATACACTGGCAAGCTTCCATCTGGTGCACCTAAGCGCCCAATACCTGGTGCTCAATCAAAAGTATTAGAGAAAGCATCAACAGGATTAGCAGCTCCATTACGTGGACTTCGTAAAATTGGAAACGAAATTGAAGAGAGCACACGTTTTGCTTTGTTGTATGATGGAATAGTAAAAGGTTATAGTCCACAAGAAGCAGCTAATAGAGTTAACAAATACTTGATTGACTACTCTGAATTAAATACTCTTGATAAATATGGAAAATCTATAATACCTTTCTGGATGTGGGCATCGCGCAACTTACCACTACAACTTGAGAACATGTGGATGAATCCTAAAGCATATAATCTTTACAATAGCGTTAAGCGCAACCTTCGTGATGAAGAAGCCGAAAGCCCATTCATCCCAGACTACACAAGAGAACAAGGTGCATTTAAAATTCCAAATGTTCCAACACCAGTCAACGTAGCATTAGGTGCAATAGGTTCTGGTTTATTTGGTGGCGCAGTAGGTGGCATACCCGGTGCTGCACTTGGTGCACTGACTGGTGGAGCTAGCGGAGGAATAGTTAGCGGACCAAATGCTTATCTTAATCCACAGCTTGGATTCCCTGGAGCAGGACCACCAAACCAATTAGAGTCAATTGCTTCTGGCAATGCATTAGATTTATTATCATCATTAGTTGGTCCACTTAGAGTTCCATTAGAGCAAGCAGCTAATAAACAATTCTTTAGTGGTGCACCAATTAGAAAAGAAGGAGACAGTGACCAAGCGCGCAAGGAAGCAACACTTGCATATTGGATATCACAACTCGTACCACAAGCTGGATTAGCTGGAAGAATCTTAAGTGCAATACCTGGAGATGAACCAAAGATAATTCAACAGATAACTGGTTCTAAATTAGACAAGGAACTGCAAGCAGCTGCTAGTTATATTGGTTCGCCTGGATTTAGATTGTTGCCAGCGCAAGAAAAGAATGAAATAAGAAGAAGATATTATCAACTTCAAGCTCTAAAAAACAGAGAGCTTAACAACAATCCAGACTTGCCTGGATGACCATGAAAAGAATAATATTTATCTCAACACTGTTACTTGCTAGCTGTGGATATGATGGGAGTTTTAGATATGAATGTCAAGACCCACAAAACTGGGAAAAAACGGATTGCAATCCACCGGTGTGCGAAGCATCAGGAACCTGCACAAAAGATTTGATTGGAGAATAAAAATGGCTAAGCCTAAAAGATATTCTGGAGAAGAACTACACGCACGTTTAATATTTTCAGTAGGCATAATACTTGCTGTTGTATTTGCAGTGTGCGTATTTGGTTTTGTTTATGCGTTGATGTTTGTAACACAGCCCGTAGACAAACAAAGCCCAAACGATGCAGCGTTCATTGACCTGCTTAAGACTCTTACCGTCTTCCTAACTGGAAGTTTGGGTGGACTTGTTATGTCCAACGGTATGAAGAGCAAGAAGAAAGAAGAATCTGGAACAAATCCAGAGGAGTAATCTTCTCATTATAAACCCCTAACAAGGAGAAAACTATTGCGTAAGCTTATATTGGCTATTGCCATATCTTTATTAATGTTATTCCCATCGCCGGCCTCAGCTGAAAGCAAGAGCTGTCCTAAGTGGGAGCCCGCTATTAAAGCTGCTGGCCTGCCAGTAAAAGAGTTTAGTTATATTGCTTGGCGTGAATCAAGATGCCGCATCAAAGCAATTAATGCTACGTGGAATGAAAAAGGTGAAATGACTTATCACCTAAATAGAAATAAGAGTTGGGACTCAGGCTTACTACAGATTAACTCTGGTCATCGTGAGATGGTACGTCGCGTTTGCGGAGGTGACCTCCCTTTGTTATTAACTCTCGACTGTAACCTTGCTGCAGCAAAGCATCTATACGACGCTCACGGGCTAGCGCCATGGACTTTCGTGAAGCCTCACGCTGTCTCTCCCCAACTTGAAAATCAACTACCTCGAGTTTATAGAAATCCATTCCCCAGATAAGTATAGGGTGCAATCCGCAAACGGATAGCAAACTCATCAGCTTTGTATGCATTAATCTTTGCACCTGGTTGTAGGTAGCGGGTCATAGAACTGTATTGCAAACCTAATTTGTTTGCCATGTACGTTGTTGTGCTGCGGTCACGTGAATCTACAACAGCCCAGTCTTCATCTTTAATATGACCTTGTAATAATACTTTTATCAATGGTTCAAATGGTATCCACTTAATCATCTTTTGTTCAGCCAAAGCACGTTCTGTTTTAGGAACATAACTTCTGTCACGTTCCTTCTGTCTTTTGTTATGACGTTCTTTACTAGCTACATCATAACAGTCAGGGCAGAAGTGTGGCTTGCGTCCACTTTGTTTGACGCGTTCCATTGACCAATCTTTTTTACAGGCCTTGCAATTCAAATGCCATATCGTTGGCTTTGCTGTCTTGTCTATGCTCTTGCCTCTGCAGTCATCAGAGCAGTACTGCGGGTCTCTACCTTGCCTGATGGTATGGTTAAAACTTGCACTGCAAGCACGACATGTATAATATTTAGTTTCTTTCTTCATATGTAAATATTATAACATGCTACTGTTCGTCTGTAAAGTTTATTCCTTCTTCAATTAAATAATCTTCAATGTATTCTACAAAGCCATCAAAGAATTCAAGCATAAAGTTCTGGGCTTCTATGTCACCAGCATGAGCTTTACCCCAGTTGCGCACAACATCAATACAAGTATTGTTAGACAAGCCTAAGTTTAATACAACACCATTCTCTGCATTGTAAACAATCTTTTCAGATGTTAATTTAAACTCTTCTAGTTCCGCAGAAGAAAAGACTCGGTGTGCCCAATCATTATTCAAAGTCAAACCTATCTGTGAATACATCATGCATACTCATAATCTGTTTCAAGTTCTTCAATGCACCATTGTAAAGTCTCCATGCATGCACTGATGATACACCTAAACGAGAACCAAGTTCCGCAAAGGTTACACGTTCATACGTAACAGCTTCAATAATAAACTTATCTTGTTCAGATAACATATCAACACAATCAATGATGGCTTCTTTAAAGTCAATCAATTCTTCATATGATAGTGGTACGGTTTCACCTGGTGCAGTTTCCATTAAAGCTTGGAATGGATTCTCTGGTACGCCGGCTGGAACTAAGCTATTTAATTCGTCGTAGGTTAGAGGTATTTCTCTGTTGTTAAAGTTCATAGTTTTAGTTACCGTTAGAAACCACATCAGGACACATCATTCTATAATGCCCTGAGAGGCCTCTAGGAGGCTGTCTGAGCGTCTTTCCACGCCTTTACGCGTGCTGGTATAGCATCTCCTGCTACGTAACGGATGTGCCATGGTTCTTCGGGTACAACTTCCCATGAGAAACCAAACTCAGGAGCATTCTTTACTAGCCATTCAAGTCTTGGACCTGAGGCATTAGCAATGTCAACTGCAATTCCGTAAGTTATGTTTGCTAGTACCTGGCGCAGCCAGTGGAGCCATCCCCTTCTTCAAATACCATTTCTTACCTTCATATGTCCTGGTACTTTGTCCTTCGATAGGCTCCAACTGGTAGCGTTGGTTAAAGCCAGCGAGCTGGGCTGCAAGTGTACGATAAGTATCACCTGCACTTGTTGGCTTTAATTCTATTCCTTCTGCTTTAGCTGCAGCATCCATAGCTTCGTATGCATCTGCTGCACAATGGTGAAGCTTGCCGCCACCTTCAATCTTACGTAGCTTAGCTTCAGCAAGTTGACCTGGCTTAGCATTCTTTAGGTGCGAGCATAACTTAACTTCAACGATTGGTAGTTTCATTTCTTCTCCTTGGTGTCGTAGAGCTCTGAGCTCATGAGTTTAACTACATCTTCTTCCATCAACAAGTAACCCTTAGTTGGGTTAGCACTATATGGTGCAAATGTTTTCAATGGAATCTTATTATTAATCTTTAAATACTTCTTTAGTCTTGCAACTTCAATCACTGCGTATGCATCTGCACTAAACATGTACACCCAGTACTTAGCTTTAGTTACAGCCAAACCTGATGGCTTCCAATCTTTGTCTTTAGGTTTCTGTTCTACTTCTACAACCATGCGACCGTTACGATACATGTCGCGCTTGATTTCAAAGTCTGCATCATCTAATGATTTAATAAACTCTTCAAACAAATCTTCACCGCTCTTGACCAATAGCCAAGTCGCGCTTCCAATTAATCCTACGTCCTGCTTTAGTATCTATATCATGTGAAGGTTGATAACCCTTAGTCATTGTCGCTCCTTAAAATTTCATAGGTGTAGTGCACTAGTAATGCCGACACCGAAGAAATCAAAGCTATTCTTCTTGTATCCCCACTAAGTGTAATGAATACAACAACCATACCTGCCAAAGTAAATGACAGGCTGGCTGTTATATTAATTAACTTCTTTAACATTAGAACGACGTTACTGAACTCGTTGTTACAGCAGAAGCTGAACGCAATTTCTCATTTAATCTTATTTGAATTTCATCATTCGAGAGAATAGGAATCTTACGTCCGCCTGTAACTCTTTCTTGTTTAATCTCAACGTTGCCAGTCAATGCAGTTAAAGCCTTCTTGTAGTCGGCAACAACAGCATCAATGTCATAGTTCTCTTCAACTAAGTGCAACAAACGTAGTGCTATTTCTTTATCGTCCATCATGCCTTCTTCTTTGCGGCAGCCTTTTTGGCTGGTGCTTTAGCTAGAGCTTCTGTTGCAAACTTTACAAACAGAGCTGTGTTCTTATCGCCTACCTTGGTTGATACCCAAGACAAGGCAACAACAACTGCTGGAATAATTGCTGCTGTTAACTCTGCATTGAGACCATACTGGTTAGCGGCATAGCTAACTACACCAGCTGCCAATCCCTTGATACCTGCATCTACGTGACTTGCTTTTACTTGTTTCATTTTATTTTAAACTCCTCGGGTATGTGGATGGCCAACTTAGCCATTGTTTTCTTTATTTTCTTTTCGGTCTTAGCATAAAGCTTCTTTAACTGCTCTCGTTGCCAAGCTTCTATTGCTTCTAGTTCTTTATCTACTTCTTCTAATTTCTGATAATACATTATCTTCCTATCTATATAGCATTTTCTTTACATTATTTTACTGCATAGCATCGTGTATCGGTGCCCAATACATTTACTTCCTTTGTCTTAAAGGCTTTCAAGGCTTGTTCTAGTTCCCACCAACCTATGTTTGAGTAGTGTTCCCATTCTCTGATGGGGTTCTCATCAATAGCTGAGTGAGGATACCTACCCTCACCTGCCATAGTAGCGATAAAGATGCCGCCATCAACTAAATTTACATAAGAATTATTAATAATCTTTTTCCAATCAGGAGTATGCTCAAACACCTCAGCACATATGATGACATCAAAATAGCCTGGACTAAGATACTCTGTGGCATTGGTCACAATGTCTACGCCTGGTCCTTCCTGCATATCTATCCCAACATAATTACCTTGGAATGGTTTAAACATTGGACGCACACTACCATTAATATCTAGTGAGCCAATCTCCAATACATTTAAATCAGTCCTATCACTCTTCCAATTATGAAAGCTAGTAAATATAAACTCCATGGCTGCATTATGCATTCTTCTTTCCTTCGTATATTCTTCTATCGTTTTCCACTATCATAGCAAAGTCCTTTGGTGGGTTTGTCTTTATTGTTTTAGAATCCTCATGTACACAGCTGGTCGCCGCACTAATCACACACTTACGATTCTCTTTAATAACCCAATCAATTATCTCATCATCACCATACCACCACTTCATGTCTTCATCAAAGCGGAAGCGTGGCACCAATTCTTTATTCAATACCATGCAGAAGCCAGCCATGCCACCAGTACCATCGTATCTACTACGGCAAGTGTCAGTGACAACTCTATCCTCTGTTGGTTTAACTATTGAATAGCTCGGGCAAATCAAACCGTAGTCGTGATTCTTTGACAGCACTGCACCTAGTTCATACATGCAGTCTTTCTCCAATGACACATCATCATTGATGAATGCAATGTGCCCGTCATAACCTGCGATGTTCATGCCTAAGTTCCACATAGCATGGATGCCAACACCTTCGTTGACCATAACTTTAATTACTTTGTTAAACTTTGGTATTGCATTTAAATTATCATAAGCTTCACTGCCATCTGCAACAATGATAATCTTATTCACCATGGTGTCAGCTAGCAACTGGCCTACAAGCTTGGTCAAGCCACCGATGTTTGTCTTGGTTGGTATGACCACATTAACTTTGGATTCGCGCAAAGAATAAAATAATAAATTACTCTTCAATCTAACATCATTAGGAGCAAGCTCACATGCAAGCTTACCTTGAGCAATAGCTTCATCATTTAATCCTAGATGGTATGCAGATAGAGCAGCCATGTCATTAGGCCACCAACCATAAGCATCAGGTTCAGTTAAATATAATCCCGCACTGTACGGTATGGTAAGTGCACGCTTAGCTGCGTAGTACATACCAATCCAGTTCTCTGCTATGTAGTAATGTTTAGCTAGGTCAACCCACACCTCTGCACCATGAGGATACTCAGCACAAGCACGCAACAACCAATGCTCTGCCTCAGTGGGATGCATCTTAGATAGATATCTCATTGACCATGCGCGTTCAGCATTCCATGTTGACTCAGGCATAGTTAAGTGACGTTTAAATAATACTGTAGCTTCTTCAAATCGCCCGTGAAAAAACAATTCTCTTGCAGCATAATAAGTATTACGGTCATTGTTAGGATTCTCTTCAACATCTTCAAGCAATAAAGGCAGGTAGTTACTACGACTCTTGGTGTTGTCAGCATGATGGTGGATCTGTAATCCTATGAAAGCCTGTAACTCAGGTACACCTTCACGAGTTATGTTTACTTCGTGAACTTTATTCACCCATATGTGACTGTGTCTGCGTACAATCTTGTCACCATGATACTTTAATCCTGGTGTTCCATCTTCTTTCCATGACCATGTGTATTCGTAACGCAATCTATTAACATCAGTTGGTGCGTTGTCCATGTGTGGACGCCAGCCATCAACGAATATTTCATCAAGGTCAAGGTTAACTAGCCAAGCATCGTTGTCAGGTAGCATCTC
>Ga0208223_1000028_pt1 | contig 37633 bp, 37 predicted proteins | sample LakMenE07Oct09ns_FD_150678 | JGI IMG/M metagenome (GOLD analysis project Ga0208223, IMG submission 150678) | Freshwater microbial communities from Lake Mendota, WI - 07OCT2009 deep hole epilimnion ns (SPAdes) | ecosystem: Environmental > Aquatic > Freshwater > Lake > Epilimnion/Euphotic zone ...
AAATAAAAACCAATATCGTTGCCGTAAACCGCATCATTAACACCTGCATTACCACCAAAGAAAAACAATAACGCTTGCTCCCACTGCAAATAAAAAGGTATTGCAATAAGAATCGCTAATATTAATGAAACAGGCGTATAAATCTTAGCCGAACCATTCATAAATACGTCAGCAAAACGCTGAAAATTCCGCATTTTCTTATTATCGGCGACAACCTCATCGGGTGGATTAAGCCCCAAATACCGTGAAGCAATGAAAAAATGGAACATAAATACGGCAAAGAAAAATACCGTTACAACTACCGAAAAAATAAACCGATATAACCATCTAAGCCAGAAATACGATTCAAACTCTAATGATCTAAACCACCAAAGATCGACAAAGAAATCCAGAAATACAAAATAAAACGCAACATACAGACCAACAGCTAATATAGCTGTCACACCTAATATAGCGGGAAGCATTTTCCAGTTACGCATAAAATCCTCTTAATCTAAATTTCATTGCCAAGCATTTGGTTTATACCCTAATTGTATATCCCATTTTGATTATTCTAACACTCGGATCAACATTATCTGCGGACACAAAAAAGCCTACCCAACATCGCAGCATTAACGATATTGGGTAGGCTAGACATAATTTATTTTCTTAAAATACCAATGCCTTTTAAGAGATTGAGCGCTTCGTTAAGCGGATAATCAACAATGGCTGTTTTATCTTCTGTTTCTTTTTCCGATGTTTCAACATCATCTTTTTCTTCTTTCTTGTCTTCTTTGACTGGCTTGTTTTTATTGCCATTGGTCAAATGATGTGACAAATCAGCTTCTTTGATTGATTCAACTTTGGCTTTTTCTAGGTTTTCTAATTTAACCCTAGCCAATTTTACATCCGGTTCAATCCCTTCCGCCTGAATTGATCGACCAGATGGCGTGAAATAACGCGCCGTTGTCAATTTAACCGCGGCATTATTGCTAGTTGGCAAAATAGTTTGTACTGAGCCTTTGCCAAATGACTTTTCGCCCATAATCACTGCGCGTTTTTGATCTTGCAATGCGCCTGCAACAATTTCAGATGCTGAAGCAGAACCACCATTAATCAAAACCACAATCGGCGCACCGTTGATGACATCACCTTGGGTTGCATTAAAACGCATTTCTGAGTTTTTAATTCTGCCTTCAGTAAATACGATTAAACCCGAATTTAAAAAGGCATCACTGACTTCAACTGCAGCATTTAAAACCCCACCTGGATTATTACGCAAATCCAACACCACACCTTTTAATGGGCGCTCATTTTCTTTCTTCAATTCCTCAACCGCATCAACCAAGCTTTGACCCGTTGCCGATTGGAAACTACTGATACGGAGATAGCCGTAATCTTTTTCTAGCAATTTATTTTTAACACTTTTGACTTTGATAATGTCGCGAGTCAAGGTGAACTTTAAAGGCGCTTCTTCACCTTCACGAATCACGGTCAAAACAATATCGGTACCTGGCTCGCCGCGCATGGTTTTGACGGCATCAGCCAATGTCATACCTTTTACCGGCTTATCATCCAAGCGAACAATCAAATCGCCTGATTTCAGACCGGCACGTTGCGCGGGTGTATCGTCAATGGGTGATACGACTTTAACAAAGCCATTTTCCATACCCACTTCAATCCCTAATCCACCAAACTGGCCGGTAGTACCTTCTTGTAATTCTTTATATTCTTCGCTGGCTAGATAAGCTGAATGAGGATCTAAGCCTGACAACATGCCGCGAATCGCATCTTCTAACAGTTTCTTGTCGGATACAGGTTCGACATAATCTTGCTTAATCCGTCCAAAAATTTCGGTAAAGGTCCGCAATTCTTCAAATGGTAAGGTTTGCAGATCATCAACTTTAGGCGCAGGCGCTGGTTTTTCAGCTAACACGCTACCGCACAAACTAACAGTAGCGCCTAAAATGAAGCCTACTACTAAAATCAAACTGTTTTTGTTTTTTACCATGTGTTTTTAAATCCTCAAAAACCAAATGTTTTAAATTTTCCCTTAACCTACTTTCTGCACCAGTGCTCTGGATTAACCGGTCTGCCTTTACTGCGAATCCCAAAATATAAGGCAGCTTGGCTACGCCCGCCGCTACGTCCTACCGATGCAATCGTGTCACCCGCTTTAACATGCGCACCAACATTTTTGCTTATGTTCTGATTGAAGGCGTATAGACTTAAATAACCTTTGCCATGATCGACAATCACCATCAAACCATAACCGCGAAACCAGTCGGCATAAACCACTCGACCGGATGCGACCGCACGAACATCAGCACCTTCGCGACCGTTTATAACAACGCCATCCCAAGTTACTTCAAAGCGTTTACTACCAAATCGTTCGGCTATTGCACCTTGAACCGGATAAGGTAATTGCCCTTTTAACGATTCAAAGGGTTTATTTGAGACCGTTTCATTAACAATCGGTTCCGGCTTTTTAGGTATATCGTCCGTGTTAACCGCTGAATGTTGAGTTGGTCGCACCGACTCAACACTCTGTGGCGCTTGATGAAAACCATTATCATCAGTTTTTGGTAATGAAGCCAGCAAGGATTCTAGTTTTTTCTCATCATGAACTAAACGCTGTAGTTGTTCCGTTTTAGAAGCGACATTGCTATTAATCTGCGCTAATAAATTTTCACGTTGATTTTTTAATGCTTGCAGTGCATCGGTTTCTTGCTGTTTTTTATCTAATGAAATTTGCAACAGTTGCGCTTCAGTATCTTTTTGGGATTCTAATTGCCGTAAAGTTTGGAAATCTTCCTGAATCGCCTGTAATTTTTGTAAGCGGGCTTTACCGATATAATCGTAATAAACCGACATTCGACTAGATAAGGTTGGATCACTGGGATTTAAGACAATTTTTAAATTATCTTTATCGCCCATTGCTGCGACCGCCTTTATCAAACCTTCTAAACCGCGTTGATGAGTACGAATATCTTTTTGAGTTGCAGCAACTTTATTGCGAACTTCTTGCAAAACGCGTTCTTGGTGGGCAATTTGCGATTTGATGGAATTAACCGCGTTGATTAACTCACCAAAATGTTTTTCCAGCTTTCTTAATTGTTCTAATTGTTCGCTTTTTTCTGCCGCTAATACTCGAACATCGGCACCCACTTGTTGAATTTTTGACTGAACCTCGTGTAATTCACGATTTTTTACGGCATCAGTCGCGGCATAAAGCACCGGACTGATACCGAGAGCGGTTAGCAAAAAACAAACGCTAGGCTTCATTGATTAGCCAAGCAAGGAGCGACCAGTCATTTCCACCGGCTGTGGAATGTTCATGATGGCTAACATGGTAGGCGCTAAATCGGCCAAGTTGCCGCCATCCAATAATGGCTTAGTTCCACCAATATGCACTAAAGGTACAAGATTAGTGGTGTGTGCGGTATGCGCTTGTCCGGTTTCAACGTCGGTCATTTGCTCAATGTTACCGTGATCAGCGGTAATCAAGATTTGTCCACCAACTTGATTACTTGCCGCGACTACTTGAGCTAAGCTGTGATCAATGGTTTCAACCGCTTTAATCGCCGCTTCTAAATTACCAGTATGCCCCACCATATCGCAGTTGGCATAGTTGCAGATAATCAAATCATATTGGCCACCAGTAATTGCACCCACCAAATGCTCGGTCACTTCTGCGGCACTCATTTCAGGCTGCATATCGTAGGTTTTGACTTTTGGCGATGGCACCAAAATTCTATCTTCGCCAGCAAATGGCTCATCGCGACCACCATTCAAGAAGAAAGTAACGTGCGCGTATTTTTCGGTTTCTGCCAAACGCAATTGTTTCATGCCCAAATTAGCGACCACTTCACCAATGCTGTTTTTTACATCAACGGATGGATAAGCAATTGGATAATCGAAGGCTTGATTGTATTCAGTTAAGGTTGCGTAATAGCCTTGGTGCGGTTCACAGCCACGCTCGAATTTATCAAAGTCTTTGCTGGTTAAGGCGATTGAAATTTCTCTAGCGCGATCAGCACGGAAGTTCATGAAAACAACAGAATCGTCTTTATCCAAAACAATCGCTTGACCGTTTTCATCCAAAATTGCGGTTGGCACCACAAATTCGTCGGTTTCATCACGCTGATAAGATTCAGCCAAAGCTTGGCGAGCTGAGGTGCAACTGTATTGCGCTTCGCCTTTAGCAATCAAATCATAAGCACGTTGCACGCGATCCCAACGATTGTCTCTGTCCATCGCATAGAAACGACCGCTAACAGTGACAATCCGGCCAACGCCCAGTTTTTTAAAGGTGTCTTCAGCTAACTGCAATGAGCTATCTGCGCTTTTAGGTGGCACATCGCGACCATCTAAAAAGGCATGAAGATAGATTTTTTTCAAGCCGCGTTTTGCTGCTAATTCAATCATGCCCATGATTTGGGTTTCATGACTGTGAACACCGCCAGCTGATAACAAACCCATAATATGCAAGGCTTTGTCTTTTTTAATCGCTTCATCAACCGCTTGGCACAAAACTGGATTGTTGAAAAACGAACCTTCTTCAATTTCATAGCTGACGCGTGACAATTCTTGGCGTAACAAACGACCGCTACCAATATGCAAGTGACCTACTTCAGAGTTGCCCATTTGATCATCAGGCAAGCCCACAACATCACCCGAACAATCCAAGGCTGTCATTGGATAATCCTGTTGCAAACTATCCCAGCAAGGGGTGTTTGCCAAAGCAATAGCATTATTTTCGCGCTCTTTTCTGATGCCGAAGCCATCAAGAATAAGTAGCAACAAAGGTTTTGGTCGATTGGCCATGTATAAACTCCAAAATTGGTTTTACCGAGATTGATCAAAAAGTCAGGCTATCAAAACAACCGATAGTTATCGTTAATGTATCCTGCGTGAAAAATTGAGGTATTGAACAATAAAGCCCACTCTGTTAGATTTGCGAACCGTTTTGCAATACTGATACTTAAAGTAATTTTGCATTATAACAGTACGAGCCTGCGTCGCAGCCTGAAAAAATAACACAGCCCTGCTAATCTTAAAAAACCGATTTATGGACGCTAAAGAAACAATTCCTTATGACGATTCTGACGTCAATCGTGCTGCACGCTGCCTTAAAGCTATGTCACATCCCTTGCGATTAAAAATCCTTTGCGTGCTTGGCACCCAAGCCATCAGCGTTCAAGACATTGTTGAGCAAGTCGGCACCAGCCAAAGCAATATTTCTCAACATTTGGCAATTTTGAGAGACAAAGGCATCCTTGATTTTAAAAAAGAAGCCAATCGGGTTTTCTATTTCATTGATGACCAACGCGTTATTAGCCTAATTCACACGATGCGCGATGTTTTCTGCGAATCGAATCCCCATTCCCGTTAACAACCTAAAACCCCGCAATGGATCAATATATCGAATTTGCTACAAACCACTACATGCTTGTGTTTTCATTGGTATGCGTTATTTTTTTATTAATTCAAGATTTAATCTCGAATTCATTTAATAAATACCAAAGCATCTCACCATTAATTGCTGTGACTAAAATGAACAGTGATGATGTTGTGATCATCGATGTTCGTGATTCCCACGAATTCCTCAAAAGTCATATTGAAAATGCGATTAACATCCCATTAGCAAGCCTTGAAGAAAAACTGCAATCATTAGCCAAGCATAAACAAAATACCTTGATTGTTAACTGCCAAACTGGTGCTCGTTCAGTTTCTGCTTGCAAAACCTTAACTAAAACAGGCTTCGAACAAGTCTATAACTTACTAGGCGGCATCCAATCTTGGGAAGATAACAAATTGCCAATAAAGCAAGGCAAAATCAAAGAGTAATTATTAAATAGGAATTTATCTCATGGCTGACAAAAGCAAAAAAAACGAAACTCCAGAAGTAGCGGAAACACAGCAAACAGCTGAAAAACAGTTTGCGATTCAAAAAATTTATACTAAAGATATTTCTTTTGAAACCCCAAATGCGCCGCAAATTTTTACCCAACAATGGGCACCTTCATTAGACATTAACTTGGGCACACAAACCCAAGCCTTGGAAAATGATATTTATGAAGTAGTTTTATCATTAACAGTAACCGTCAAAATTGGCGAAGCAACTGCTTATTTAGTCGAAGTTAATCAAGCTGGCATTATTTCCGCATCAGGATTTGATGAAGCAGAACTAGGGCCATTATTAGGCAGCTTCTGCCCTAACATCTTGTTCCCTTATGCTCGCGAAGTGATTTCTGATTTAGTTAGCAAAGGTGGCTTCCCACAATTGATTTTGGCACCTGTTAATTTCGATGCGCTTTACATGCAACAGTTACAACAATCACAACAAGCAGAACCTGCTTCACCGACTTTGAACTAAATTAAGTTATGCCACAATCAATCAGCATTTTGGGCGCTGGTTCCTGGGGGACTGCCCTAGCCCTCCAAGCCGCTCGAAATGGCTGTGAGACCATGCTGTGGGGACACAACCCACAGCATATTTCTCAAGTAAAACAAGCCCGAGAAAATCAGCGTTATCTAGCAGGATTTAACTTCCCAGCCAATTTATACGTCACTGACAATCTGCAACAAGCAGTTAGTTTTAGTGAGCTTATTTTACTGGCCGTACCTAGTCACGCTTTCAAAAATACGCTAATCGCCATCCAACCGTTTTTAACTGAAAACAGCCAGATTGCGTGGGCCACAAAAGGTTTTGATAGTGAAACCGGCGAATTGCTTAGCCAAGTGAGTCTTGCCATTTTAGGTAATAACATCAACACAGCAGTTATATCCGGCCCAACTTTTGCTAAAGAAGTGGCGGCTGGCTTACCTACCGCACTGACCATCGCCTCAACGTCGGAAAGCTTAGCTAATCAACTAACTGACATTCTGCATAATCACTGTTTTAGAATCTATACCAGTACCGACATCATCGGCGTTCAAGTCGGTGGTGCCTGCAAAAACGTATTGGCGATTGCAGCGGGCATAGCCGATGGCTTGGGATTTGGTGCCAACACCCGCGCCGCCCTAATCACTCGGGGGCTGAATGAAATCATGCGCTTAGGGATTAAATTGAATGGTCAAGCCGATACCTTTATGGGCTTAACCGGTTTAGGTGATTTGATTTTAACTTGCACCGACAACCAATCCCGCAACCGTCGATTTGGTTTGGCTTTAGGTCAAGGACAAAGCCAACAACAAGCGTTAACAGAAATTGCTCAAGAAGTTGAAGGCATCGGCGCAGCCCGCGAAGCTTATCTGCTATCAAAACACTATCAAGTTGAAATGCCGATTACAGAACAGGTCTACAAGGTTTTATTCGAAAATTTAGAACCTAAACTTGCGGTTCAGAACTTACTCACTCGCGACCAAAAACCAGAAAATTAATCGTATTGATTTATCGATAATGAACAGGCGATTGACTAACTCTATTTAAAAACGCTGAAGTCGATTCAACACTATCACCTTGTTCAAACTCACTATCGGCCTCTTTAACACCATCTTCAGTATTATTTACACTGGATGTGACTATGTTTTCTACAATTGACTCACTGTCTACTAACACTGAATCACTCTGAAAATGATATTTGCCTGGATTTAATGTAATTAAGCCATCAAAAGACTCCATAATCACTGAGCCAACAGCGCTAATAGTGCCAGAATCATTTTGGCGAATATTATTACCCGCAATCACATCTAAAAAACCATTAGCCGATATATCGCCTAACAATAAGGAATTATCCGCCACTAATAACAAATTGTTACCTGTAATATTGATTGCCGATAAAAAATTATTGCCTTCACTATCTAAATAAACATCAGAAGGATTACCACTGTTCTTAGCATCGAACCGACTAACACCATCAATGGTTAGCTGAGTATTTTCTGCCTGGACAATATCACCACCAAAACCATTAACAGTTAATGTCCCACCAACTGCTAAATTACCTAACACAAGATCGCCAGAATAATTATTAATCGTCACATTATCACCAACACTAATACTACCTAACTCGGTTTGGGAATAATTTTTTGCCACAGTAAGATTACCTTCTGCTGCGACAACGCCAGCGGTTTGGCTAAAACTAGAAAACTGCATATTATTGCCAATAATACTGCCATCAGTTTGAGTTAGATTATTAGCGTTAATATCACCTCCTGAAGAAGCATCAATATAACCCGAAGTAGTTGTAACACCTGTGCCACCCGCATCCAATACAATCCGGCCATTCCTATTTTGCATGGTTTTAGCCTGGATACGACCGGCATTATTAATCACGCTATCCATCACAGCATTGGCACTTTGCGAGGTCATAATGACAGTACCAGCATCCGCTTGGATTAAGCCCTTATTCTCAATTAAAGCATTTACAACCGCTGTATCTACTTTAACCGTCATCAAACCATCACCTGAAAAATCTAACCCTACTTTTTCACCAGCTGCCAAAGCAATAGAGCCACCATCATTAACAACACGGCCACTATTACTAATTTGTGGCGCAATTAAAGCGACAACCCCACCATGTCCGGTAATTTTGCCTTGGTTATCAATTTTGCCAGCAGCACTATTCAACCCCTGAGAAAAGATATTGGTATTATTAAAAAAATCTTGATTACTCATCTGCAAGCTTGAGGCGATAATGCCATTGGTATCAATCTGAGCATTTTTCCCAAAAATGATGCCATTAGGATTAATCAGGTAAACATTACCATTAGCATTTAATTGACCATAAATCATGCTCGGATTCTGATCGGTAATTCGATTTAAAGCGATACTATTAGAATTGGGCTGTAAAAAATTAACCGCTGCCGCCTCTCCAATATTAAAACTACCCCACTCAGTAACTATCTTATCAGTCGATTGCTGTATTGTTAGCGTATTACCAAGCTGATTAATACTAGCAATCCCTTGCGTAACTTGCCCACCTGTAGGTAATTGATTTGGATTAGGGTCAGCATAAACCAACTGATTAATTGAAATTAATAAAAAACAGGTTTTAAACTTTAAATTCATCATGATTTCGACATTTAAAATGAAATAATTGATTGCAGCCAAAACTGCTGATTATTATTCAAACCATCGCTATTATTGCCATTTTTAGCTCGCCCTGGATTGTTACCAATACTTTGAGCCCAAGAGCAACGTAGAGTTAAGTTTTCCGAAAAGCCAACATTAATACCCACGCCACTACCACTCAATGAATATTGATTTCGCCCAGTCACATTGGTCACCGAATTCTTCCAAATCTGCTCATTCTGCTTAATATGCCCGACATCAAAAAACCCCACCAACTGCACTTGAGCAATATCTGTTCGATAAGGCAAATCGTAGCGCAATTCAACATTCGCCACCCAACCACTATCACCAACCGCTTCCCCTAAAGGATAAGCTCTGACCGCACTTGGGCCGCCTAAAATAAACTGCTCAGCACTGGTTAAATTTTTGCCAGCCAACTGCCCATTAGCCGAAAAATACAACCCAAAGTATTCACCTAATTTTTGCAATCGAGCCAGACTGAAATTGTGTTTGTTATAGAAACCTGCTGTCTTTGCTGTCACTCTATCGGCAGATTGGTCGGCTTGAACACTGGATAAATCAACATGTCCTAAGGTGGTTCGATAAGAATATTGTGTATAACCACCACCCAAAAAATAATCAAAACTTTGTGCGTTTAAACTAATAGCACCATTATCAACATATCGATCATTAGTTACTTCCTGCAAATTATTATTGCGGAGATTTTTATGCGTATAATCTGTCACCCCCCATAAACTAAATTGACGAGACCTTATTAATGGATAGCGAAGGCCGCCACCTACAAATTGCGACATACCTTGATTTTTAAGCTGTTGAAATTCGCGACCAATCTCATAACTTAAATAACTATAATTAATATTGGCTTCAAGACCATTATTCGCTACCGGCAAAGTATAAGACGCGCGGCCTTGGCCAAGACTTTCTGATCCTGTACCGCCGATGGTTAATTGATCACCCAAACCAAAAGCATCATTTAACTCACCATTAAGATGCCCACGCCAAGCACCCACATAGCGATTACCATAATTATCAATTACAAAGTTTGCCTTAATCGCCGCCTCTTCCTCAACATCGACCGACATTTGACTGCCACCAGCCTGCTTACCCTTTTCCAAACTAGCGCTGGCATCAATTCCAGGCAAATCATTTAATAATAAAAGTGCGCGTTCTAATTGTTCACCTTGCAAATGTTCGCCATTAACAACATTAGCAAGACGCTCTTCTATCAATCGCTTATCCAATCTAACTTCATCGGCTTTATTGATAACTATATTTTGACCTTGCTGATTTTTTTCAAGATGCCCTTCATAGATATTAATTTGAATATTGCCATCAGTAATATCTTGTTCTGGTAAATAAGCTTGCGCCAATAGATGACCATTGACTCTTAAATAGGAGGTAATTTGGTCAGTAATTGATTGAATTTGATCAAAATCTAAATATTGACCAATAGCAGGTGATATTAAGGTTTGCAAATAATCAGGTGAAATTATTGTTTGATCACCACCAATGACAATATTTCTAACAAACACCTTAAGCTGATTTTCATTGACAGAAATAGCTTTCTGGCTATTTTTTAGATCAGGCATACGCTCGATTTTTGGTTGTAATTCTTGTTGCCGACTCATACTGCCTGCATCTGGTACTTGTGCTAAGCCGACACAAGGAATCATTCCCATAAAAATAACTATTTTTGACTTCATTGCAACTACTTTCAAATAAATATAAAATTTCTTATACTTACAATTGTACAATAAAAATTGCTTATTTGTTTTGCCCTTGCAAAATTGATTGCTATCAAAAATCACTTCAAAAATCAATCATGAAAATTAAAACACTACTAATACTCATCAATGTTTTTTTATTTTTCAGCTCCCCCATTAATGCAGAGCCTACCAAAATAGAAAGCGGTATTTACATTTCTCAAATTAATAGTCTTGATTTTAACAAAGGTTCTTATCAAATTATTTTTTGGGCATGGTGGAACCATTCAATTGCAAATTTTCAACCTGCAAAATCTATAGAATTGATCGGTGCTCAATCAGTTAAGTGGGAAATTGTTAGAAACTTTGATTTACCTAATGGAAAAACCCATACTGAGGCAAAAATTAGTGCGACTATTTCACAATTATGGGATACATCAAATTATCCATTTGATACGCAATATTTAAAACTGATTTTAGAAAGCGCAGATACTGAAGCAGATAAACTCCAATTTATTCCTGACAAAAACAGTACGATAGAACCATCACTTTCATTAAATGAATGGCGAATTGGCGCATTAAAATCACAACCAGAAAGTTTTGAATATCCAACTAATTTTGGCTTTTTAAATGAAAAAGTATCATCGTACCCAAGATTAGTTTATGAAATTCCTATCCAACGCAATGGTACGCGTGTATTTGTTAGCAATCTCACAGGCTATCTAGTTGCGACTTTATTGCTACTGATTGTTTCATTGACCAATAGCACCCCTCATTTACGCTCGGTATTAGAATTATCGCCAAGAATGGCTATGTCTGGCGCGGCGATATTTTTATCAATAGGCAATAAAAATTCAATTGACGCATCACTACCGATTGCAACACATTTTTCTAATATTGACATTATTCAGATTTTTATATTTAGCCTAATACCCATAGTTATATTTTCATCGATATATACCGAATATTATGCAAAATCAAATCAAAAAGAAAAGGCGAATAGAATAGGAAAAACTGCTTTTGTGATACACACACTGGCATTTTTATGCGTTATTGTTATAACCACATTTAACATAACCAACAGCTAATATCTAAGACAAGGTGATGGCATAAACACCATCACCTTCAAGACCAAAACGCCTTATTAACGACGTTCAATTTTGATTAATTCTCAACCACCAAATAATTGATGGTCAATTAAATCGCATAAGCAATGCGAAATTAATAAATGTACTTCTTGAATTCTGGCGGTGGACCAAGAAGGTACTCGTACTTCAATATCCGACTCTCTTAATGCCGCAGCTAATGCGCCACCATCTTTGCCACTTAAAGCAATGACCGTCATATCTTTTTCATGCGCGACTTTAGCCGCTTTGACCAAGTTAGCAGAGTTACCGCTACTGGTGTAGATCAACAAAATATCACCTGGCTGACCAAGCGCTCTTAATTGCTTGGCGAATATTTCATCGTAGTGGTAATCGTTGGCAATCGAAGTAATGGTCGATGTGTCGGTACTTAAAGCAATCGCCGGCAGAGCTGGACGCTCGCGTTCGAAGCGATTGAGCATTTCCGATGAAAAATGCTGGGCATCACCAGCCGAACCGCCGTTGCCACAAGTCAGGACTTTTTTATCATTAACCAAGGCTTCTACAATCTTTTGTGAAGCAAATTCAATCAACTCACATAAACTGGCCATTGCATCCTGTTTGGTTTGGATGCTGTCTGAAAAGTGGTTGATGATGCGATCTTGTAAGCTCATAAATTAAGTTTGAAATGCGTTTTTAATCCAATTAAGGCGATTATCGCCCGACACTGCCACTACATCAAAACGAATTGGCAGGTGATACAAATTATTAGCAGCCAAATAATGTTGGGTAGCGGTGATTATTTTTGCTTGTTTTTGGGCGGTGATACTTTCTAAAGCACCGCCAAATTGCTCAGACTTTCGGTAACGTACTTCGATAATCACTAAGCTAGCGCCGTCTTTCATTACCAAATCCAGCTCACCATACTTGCAGCGAAAATTGCTACAAAGCCACTGCAAGCCTTGTTGCTGTAAATATTGTAATGCTCTCTGCTCGGCATTATCACCGGTTTGAAGATGCTTAGCTTTGCGCTTATCCAACATAATCAGCTCTCCTTAACCTGCAAAACTCCAGCAAAATCAGCTCTGACCACGGATAATATGAATATATTCAAATCAAACAGGACAGCGTAAGCAATGAGCGGGAAATTATACGTGGTTGCCACACCAATCGGTAATCTGGCCGATTTTAGTTTTAGAGCGATTGAAGTGCTCAAACAAGTTGATTTAATCGCTGCCGAAGATACCCGTCACGCACGAATGCTTTTGCAACACTATGGCATTAACAAACCGCTGATTTCCTTACATCAACACAACGAAGATAAAGCCTCACAAGGCTTAGTTGACCGCATGTTAGCCGGCGAATCAATTGCATTAGTCTCCGATGCTGGCACGCCATTATTAAGCGACCCAGGCTTACCTTTAGTTCAACTCGCCAAACAACAATCGGTCGATGTTTGCCCTATTCCTGGCGCTTGCGCTTTAATTGCTGCACTCTCAGCTTCTGGCATGGCATTAAGCCGCTTTAGCTTCGAAGGTTTTTTACCGAGAACCTCTTCAGCTCGCAAAAGCTTTTTTCAGGACAAATTGCTCGACACATCCACTTGGGCATTTTACGAATCCAGTCATCGAATTCAGGCTGCCTTAGAAGATATGCTGACTGTTTTTCCAGCTGACCATCAAATCGTCATCGCTCGCGAAATCACCAAATTACACGAAACTATAGTTAAGGACAGTCTTGCTAATTTGCTGTTCCGAGTTCAAAACGAAGAAAACATGCGGAAAGGCGAATTTGTAGTGATTGTTGACGGCATGACTGTTGCCAAGGAAAGCCAAGGCATCAGCGAGGAAGAAATGCGAATTTTAAGTCTGTTACTAAAGCAATGTTCAATCAAAACTGCCGTTGCCTTAGCTGTTGAAATTACCGGCCAACGCAAGAAACTGCTTTACCAAGCGGCATTAGATTTGCAACAACAAAGTTAAAACATTTTATTGATTACTATTACCTTCGGTAACAATCACGCCAATGCCATTTTTAATTAACAAATCTTTAATAGTCGATACGCTGGAGGAATTATCGTAAGGACCAATTTTAACTCGGTACCACATTACGTTACCGACTTTGGCTGCCTCAACCCGCGACTCAATCCCAAGTTGGGCTAATTTAGCTTTGTGGCGCTCAGCTTCTGCAGTTTCACGGAACGAACCAGCTTGCATCATGTACTTAGCGGTTTTGGTTTTACCAACCAATTCTTCACGAACCCGAGTTTTAATTTCGTAATCAGGCACCACAATTTCTGCTTGCGGCAGAATGGTATAGAAATCGTAACGAGGTTCTTCTGGCTCAGCCGCTGCGGTAACTGCTGGTTGTTCTGCTTTCTTTTCAGACTCGACTGGAACTGGCTGTTTCACAACCAATTCTTGTTTAACTTTATCTTCTGCTGGTTTGGTGAACAATTCAGGCTTACCGGCCATCAATTCTTTCACCATATCAGTAATCATATTCAAACCTAATACAAAAACTACCAGCAACACCGCCACCAATAACAAACGCCAAAAACCACCTGAAGACTTTCTTCTAGGCTGTCTACGATTGTTACTGCTGTAGCTAGGCTTATTTACGCGGTGTTTATAATCTCTGGCCATTTACATCGTTTCTGGTGTATTGATTTTAAGTAAAGTTAAAGCATTGACTAACACTTGCTTAACCGCACAAATCAGATTTAAACGTGCATTGCATAACTTGTCATCATCAACCAAGAATTGATGCGCATTGTAATAAGTATGAAATTGGTTCGCCAATTCACGTAAATAATGGATCAATTGATGGGGTTCGTAATAAACCGCGGCACGTTCCAAAATTTCAGGATATTTCGACAAGGTGGTTAATAAAGCTGTTTCTTGCTCTTCAACCAACAGATTAAGATTATCAAAACCTAATTGAATATCACGCTGACGGGCTTTTTCATCCAATTGACGTAATACGCTACAAACGCGAGCGTGAGCATATTGAACGTAATAAACCGGATTTTCGTTGCTTTTTGAGGTCGCCAATTTCAAGTCAAAATCCATGTGTTGCTCAGATTTACGCATCACATAGAAAAAACGACAAGCATCGGTACCGACTTCGCTACGCAATTGTCTTAAAGTGACAAACTCACCGGAACGAGTGGACATTTGCACTTTTTCATCGCCACGATAAAGCACAGCGAATTGCACTAACAATACTTTTAATTTGGAATCATCCGCACCCAAAGCCTGCATCGCTGCTTTTACCCGCGGAATGTAGCCGTGATGATCAGCACCCCAAATATTGACGATTTGATCGAAACCGCGATCCAGCTTATTCATGTGATAAGCAATATCAGAAGCAAAATAAGTGCTTTGACCATTGTCGCGAATCACTACCCGATCTTTTTCATCACCTAATCGACTAGAAGCAAACCAAGTTGCGCCTTCTTGTTTATACAAGAAACCCGCTTCATCCAACCGTTGCAAGGCTTGTTGAATCGAACCATCATCCATTAACAAGCGCTCAGAAAACCAATGTTGGTAGCTAACGCCGAACTCCGCCAAATCGTCTTTGATATCGTCGAGAATCTCATCTAAACCAGCTTGGAAGACTTGATTGTAGTTGTCGGTACCTAACAAGGTTTTGGCGCGATCAATTAAGGCATCAATATGCTTTTCTTTATCGCCACCTTGCGGCTCATCGGCAGGAATATCGGCAAAGATTTGTTCAGCGGCTTGGCGATATAAATCACCGGCTTTTTGATGCAAATTAGCGGAAATATCCCGCACATATTCGCCACGGTAGCCATTACTTGGAAAAGTAAATACTTCACCACAGGCTTCTAAATAACGTAACCAAACACTGGTGGCCAAAATATCCATCTGCCGACCAGCATCGTTAACATAATATTCACGCTCAACCGCAAATCCAGCCGCGTCTAATAAATCCGCAACCGCCGAACCATAAGCCGCGCCACGACCATGACCAACGTGCAATGGGCCGGTTGGATTAGCTGAAACGAATTCGACTTGCACCCGCTTACCCGCACCGATTTGGCTTTTACCAAACTCAGCGCCTACAGCGTGAATTTGCTGAACGATTTGAAATTGAGTATCAGGATTGATGAAGAAATTAATGAAACCAGGGCCAGCAATCTCAACTTTGGTAATTGCGGCATCGCTTGCGAGTTCTGCAACGATTTTTTCCGCTAATTGGCGTGGATTTAATTTGGCTGGTTTAGCCAACAACATCGCTAGGTTAGTGGCGAAATCGCCATTGACCGGATCTTTAACCCGTTCGATATTGATACGGGCAACCACCTCTGCATCTAAAACAGCTTGGTTTTTAAGGGCGGCAACCGCGGCTTGTAAAAGTGATTCTAGCTTTTGTTTCATTATGTTAGGAAATTAACTTCATCAAAAAACACAGCACATTATCTATTAAATCCGGCCTATTAGCCACAATGTACCTTTTTATAGGGTTTTCAACGCGAGCCGAATAAGGCAGTACCAATTCTGACTATGGTTGCACCTTCAGCAATCGCGGCTTCAAGATCGCCACTCATGCCATAGGAAAAACAGTCCAAACTGGCTTGATTTAATTGCTGGACAGCTTGGTATAACTGCCGATAAGGCTGACGCTGGCGTTGATAATCGTCTTCCGGCTCAGGAATCGCCATCACCCCACGCAAACGCAAGCGTGGCAAGGCTTGCACTTGTTTAACCAATTCGGGCAATTGCTCAAGCCTTATCCCCGATTTACTATCTTCGCCGCTAATATTGACCTGCAAACAAATATTCAATGGCGGCAAATTAGCTGGGCGTTGTTCACTTAATCGCTCGGCAATTTTTAAACGATCAACACTGTGTACCCAATCAAAATGACAGGCAATCGGCTTGGTTTTATTCGATTGAATTGGGCCAATAAAATGCCAGCTAATGTTAAAAGCAGCTAATTGTTGCTGTTTAATTAAGGCTTCTTGTAGATAGTTTTCGCCAAAATGCCGTTGCCCCAAACGATACGCTGCTGCGATTTGTTCGGCAGGCTTGGTCTTGCTGACTGCTAATAACTGCACTGAGCCAGCCGGTCGATTGGCGGCTATTTCAGCGGCACGAATTTGACTTCGCACCGATTCAAAATGCTGTTCAAGACTATTCATCGTCTGATTTATTGACAAACAAACGCGAAAACAACAATCCCGCTTCAAATAACATCCACATTGGCACCGCTAACAAAGTTTGCGACAAAGCATCGGGTGGGGTCAAAAACATGGCAATCACAAACACCCCAACAATCACATACGGGCGTTTTTCCGCCAAGCTTTGTGGGCTAATAATTCCCGTCCAGACTAAAACAATAGTAAAAATTGGGATTTCAAACGCCACACCAAAGGCAAAAAACATCCCTAAAACAAAATCTAAATAGGTGGCTATATCGGTCATCACCGCCACACCTTCGGGCGCTGCGGCAGTTAAATAACCAAATACCAAGGGAAAAACCAGAAAATAAGCAAACGCCGCGCCGCCATAAAACAACAAGGTACTCGCCAATAATAACGGCGCAATCATCACCTTTTCGTGACGATATAAACCCGGTGCCACAAAGCCCCAAAATTGATAGAGAATAAACGGCACCGAAATAAAAACCGCGACTACAAACGCTAATTTAAACGGGGTAAAAAACGGCGAGGCGACATCAATTGCAATCATGCTGCTGTTTTTCGGCATATGTTGCAACAAAGGCTCAGCTAGATAATGGTAAATCTCGTTGGCATAAGTTGCGGTGCCAATAAAAATCAGCAACACACAAAAAATCATCTTTAACAGCCGATCTCGTAACTCGATTAAGTGACTGATAAACGGCTGTTCGTTACCTAATTCAGGCAGGTTTGTCATGATTGTTCAAATCCTTTGAAAGGCTTTCACTGCTGGTTTTGATGTCGTTGACTACCTGCTGAGTCTCGGCTACCAATTGCTGCACATCCTCAACAATGCTTTGTTGCTGCATGATTTGCCGCATTTCTTCGGCATGTAATTGCTGTTTGATTTCGATCTTTACGTTGGCAATGGTGCTTTGGAGCTTACCTATCCACAACCCAGCTATGCGAGCAGCAGTTGGCAAACGCTTAGGACCAATGACAATCAAAGCCACCAAGCCCACCATCACTAATTCTGAAAAGCCAACTTCAAACATTTTGTGACCTATTGCTTATCTTTATGGCTAACTTCGCCTTCCAAGACGTCATCATCTTTAACTGTGGTTTTTTGCTGTTCGCTACCGTCGTTAATGGCTTTACGGAAGCTTTTAATCGCTTCGCCCAAATCGCCGCCGACATTTTTAAGGCGCTTGGTACCGAATACCAAAATCACGATCACTAATACCACTAATAAGTGGGGAATACTGAAACCCATGGTCTACTCCTATTTAGATGTATTACGTTGCGCTTTTTCTTCTAAGCCCGATAAACCGAAACGACGCTGTAATTCGGCAATCACCAAATCCGGCCCCAAGCCTTGATGCGCCAGCATTACCATGCTGTGAAACCAAAGGTCGGCAGTTTCGTAAATAATCTTGTCTTTGTCGCCATCTTTAGCCGCAATCACGGTTTCAGTGGCTTCTTCACCGATTTTTTTCAGAATATGATCCAAACCTTTTGCGTACAAACTGGCTACATAGGATTGATCGGCGGATTGCTGTTTACGTTGTTCTAAAACATCAGCTAATTGCTGTAAAACGTCACTCATTGCTAATACTCTTGGGAATTTGGGCAAAAATCATAACACGTTGCTTTATCGGCCAAAAACGACAGGCAAAAAAAACCTCCCAGTGCTTACGCAGTGGAAGGCAAAAAACCAAGCAGAATGCTATGAGGAGGGTCTGCTAGTTATTACAACACCAGGAGGTAGTTACAAATTTGGAGCTTAGCTGTTTGATGAAGCTATGCTGGCAATGTTGGTAAACATTGAGGCAGTGGCGAAAAGCACTGCAGAGATGACGAAGAGTCCAGAAATGAAGCTTGAGATGCCGGCGATATACAATGCGCCTACTAAGATGTCTTTACTTAAGTTGTTCATGCTTTTCCTTTACCTAACTTGTGCTTTCACAAGTTCTCTATGTCGTTTCTCTTTAATTGTTGGCCACTATACAGGATAAACATAAGTTTACAATTAGGCAGACGCTAAACAAATTGTATACAATTAAGAAACAATAAAAATGTCAATCATTTTTTGGCAACTATAAGGGAGTCGCCTAATGGACAAATTAACTAGCATGAACGTGTTTGTGCGCGTCGCCAAAGCCGGAAGCTTTGCCGGTGCCGCCAAGGATTTGGACATTTCCCGCGCCATGGCAACCAAACACATTATGCAGCTGGAAAACGAACTCAACACCCGTTTATTCAACCGCACTACCCGTAGCTTAAGCCTAACCGAAGCCGGTGAAGAATATTTAGATCGCTGCCAACAGGTGCTTTTAGACGTTGATGAAATGGAATCGGCGGTCACCAAATTACAAACCGAACCGCGTGGCATTTTAAAAATCTGCGCGCCACCGGTGATTGGTGCAACACACATTTCCCCCGCCATGACTGATTATCTTAAAAACTATCCCGACCTATCAGTGGAAATGGTTTTAAAAGGCGGTCAAGTCGATTTAATTGATGAAGGCGTCGATATTGCGATTTATCTGGGGCAATTAAATGACACCAGTTTAGTGGCACGGAAAATTGCCACTTCATCTCTAGTCGTTTGCGCATCACCGGAATATCTAAAAACCCACGGTACCCCGCAAGACCCAGAAGACTTGGAAAATCACAGCTGCTTAATCAACTGGGCGATCCCACCACGTAATAAATGGCGCTTTAAAGGCATCCTCGGTGAACGGATGGTTAAAGTCACCGGCCGAATGCAAGCGAATATGGCCGACCCAATCCGTAATGCCGCGGTTAACGGCTTAGGGGTGATTATGCTGCCCCGCTACATCGTTGGTCGCGATATTGAACTGGGTCGGCTGGAAGTGATCATGGAACAATACGGCATTGCCCCGCTGGAAATTTACGCGGTTTATCCACACCGTAAATATTTATCCGCTAAAGTCCGTTCGTTTTTGGAATTTATCCAAGACTGGCTACCGCACCGGATTGGCATGGATCCACCTTAGCCAATTAGCAACAAAATCATCCCCAAACTGCCATTGTCACAATCCGTTTTCTTGACCGAACCCTGTGTAATGCGATAATGGCAGCCTTAAATCGACTGGCTTACTGTTTTATCAAACATTTAGCCGCAAAAAACCCGTCAGAAAAGACCTGTTTTTTACCCCAAATGACACCCCAATCGGCACTTGCAGCGCAGCTGATTAACCAAACTCATCGCGGAGCGAAGCTAAATGATAGAAAACCTCGACCCTAAACAAGCTTGGGACGTATTACAAAGTAATCCAGCTGCTGTGCTGATTGATGTCAGAACTGCGATTGAACACGGCTTTGTTGGCCATCCACTAAAAGCGATTCATGTCGCTTGGAAAGAATTTCCTGGTATGCAGCTAAACGCTAATTTTGTTAATCAAGTACAACAACATGCCAGCGACAAAAGTGCACCGGTTCTTTTACTTTGCCGTACCGGTGTGCGTTCAGTTGAAGCCGCCAAAGCTTTAGAAGCTGCAGGCTATCAACATTTAATTAATATCGTTCAAGGCTTTGAAGGTGCATTAGACGAAAACAAACACCGTGGCAACATCGACGGCTGGCGTTTTCACGGCCTACCTTGGCAACAAAGCTAAACCTCACTAAATAACCCTTGGGTTAATTGACCCACCCTATTCTTTTTAAAAACCATTAAGTAAATCCTGTGATAGAAAAACTCAGAAATATTGCCATCATCGCTCACGTTGACCATGGCAAAACCACCCTCGTTGACCAACTTTTGCAACAATCCGGCACTTTCGACTCTCACGAAAAAGTCGATGAACGAGTCATGGACTCCAACGCGTTAGAAAAAGAGCGCGGCATTACCATTTTGGCGAAAAACACCGCTATCGACTGGAACGGCTATCACATCAACATCGTTGACACCCCAGGCCACGCCGACTTTGGTGGCGAAGTTGAACGGGTTTTATCGATGGTTGACTCAGTATTATTGCTGGTTGACGCGGTTGACGGCCCAATGCCACAAACCCGTTTCGTTACCCAAAAAGCCTTTGCTTTAGGCTTGAAACCTATCGTTGTTATCAACAAAATCGACCGTCCAGGTGCGCGTCCTGATTGGGTTATCGACCAAACTTTCGACTTGTTCGACCGCCTTGGCGCAACTGACGAACAATTAGACTTCCCTATCGTTTACGCTTCAGCCCTAAAAGGCTACGCTGGCTTAGATAGCTCAGTGGAAGGCGGCGATATGACCCCACTATTTGAAACTGTTGTCGAAAAAGTTAGCCCTCCACCTGTTAACATCGACGGTCCATTCCAAATGCAAGTCATCAGCTTGGATTACAACAGCTATGTCGGTGTTATCGGCATTGGTCGTATTCAACGTGGTGCGGTTAAATCCAACCAACAATTGACTTTGATTAACCGTGAAGGCGCAACCCGTAACGTCCGTATGTTGCAAATCTTTGGTTTCAAAGGTTTGGAACGTGTCGAAGTGCCACAAGCGCAAGCGGGCGACATCATCGCTTTCACCGGTATCGACAAACTGGAAATCTCCGACACCTTGTGCCAACAAGATTCTGTTGAAGCCTTGCCACCATTGAAAGTTGACGAACCGACTGTGAGCATGACTTTCCAAGTCAACAACTCACCGTTCGCTGGTAAAGAAGGTAAATTTGTTACTTCTCGCCAAATTCGCGACCGTTTAAACAAAGAACTCCAACACAACGTAGCCTTGCGCGTTGAAGACACTAGTGACCCAGACAAATTTAAAGTCTCTGGTCGTGGCGAACTGCATTTATCAATTTTAATTGAAAACATGCGCCGCGAAGGTTTCGAATTGGGCGTTTCAAGACCCGAAGTAATCATCAAAGAAATCGACGGCGTGATGAGCGAACCGTTTGAAATGGTCACTATCGAAGTCGAAGAAATTCACCAAGGTGCGATCATGGAAAAACTTGGCGAACGTAAAGGCGACTTGTTGAACATGGTTCCCGATGGCAAAGGCCGTATTCGTTTGGAATACATGGTGCCATCACGCGGCTTGATCGGCTTCCAAACCGAATTTATGACTGCGACTTCAGGCTCAGGCTTGTTCTACCACGTTTTCGACCATTACGGCCCAACCAAACCTGGCGTTATTGGCATGCGTAAACGCGGTGTATTGGTGTCAATGGTACAAGGTAAAGCCTTGGCTTACGCGCTGTTCGCTCTGCAAGAACGTGGTGAATTGTTCTTGGTTCACGCTGACGAAGTTTATGAAGGTATGTTGGTCGGTATCCACTCGCGTGCTAACGACTTAGTGGTTAACCCAACTAAAGCCAAACAGCTAACCAACATCCGTGCCGCAGGTACTGACGAAAACTTAATTTTAACCCGTATCCAAAAAATGACTTTGGAACAGGCTTTAGAGTTTATTGACGAAGATGAGTTAGTCGAAGTAACCCCACAATCGATTCGTTTACGGAAAAAATTATTATCTGAAAACGATCGTAAACGCGCAGCAAGAACGTCTGAGTAAAAGCTAGTTAAAAGGTGGCGGAGTTTTCATAATTCCGCCACTTCCAATCCCCGCTTCACACAACAAAGCGCATTTCTTTCTGCGCCATCACACCCCACACAACATACTGGCTAGGATTTAACATCATTTAACCAACGGTTTTTATGATTCCAGCTAGAATCCCATACTTAGGCTAATTTTGATTTTTCCAGTCTAAATCGCTGTACCAATAAATTAAAAATTCATTTCGTGATTGATGCTCAACAGCATGACCCAACATATCAGATCGAATCAATTTTATTTTTCTAAGTAATTTAAAGGGATAACTATGAAAAAACTATTATTTTTACTCACGTTCCTAATCACTGGCTGCTCAGTCAGCGAAGCATTAACTCAAGCGCCTCCGGCAAATCTGCAAGGTATAGGCTCAGGCACACCACGACAAATTGTTATTTCTCAAATTGGCGCGCCTAAATTAACCGACACCACCAAAAATGGTAATAAACAAGATTTTTTTGAATTTCAATCTGGAATGCATGAAGCCAGTAAATTACGAGCCATTCTCTATCTGGCAGGTGATGTATTTACCATTGGCCTAGCTGAATTAATTTTCTGGCCACTTGAATTAACCGCGTTAAAAGAATCAACCTGCACAGCCACAGCGACTTATGACAACGACTTGAAAATTGAAAATTGGTCTGCAGCTAAAAAATCAGGTGGTAGTTGCGATTAACTGTAGAAAACAGCAAAACGGATTGTTCTCAACTACAGGCTTTTTTCACCAATTAAAGCTTGACCAGCACAATTATAAATCGGTACTATCTAATGATATTTACGGTTATATACAAATGTGGATATATAGGCAATCCATAGCTATCAATATAATATTTATAATTTCTATCATACCAACACAAGGAAAAACAAATGAATGCAAAAAACTTAGTGATACTTTCAACAATTATAATGACAGGCTGCGCAGCAACTGGTGAAAACTTGAAAGGTAATGTTTACAAAGCAGGTCAAGTAAATAGTGCCCAAGCCGCAAGAACCATAAAAATTACCGCTGTATTACCGGCTCAAATTGAAGTCGATAACTCTAAACAAAAACAACAAGCTCAAGTTGGCGGTGCTGTATTAGGTGCTTTAGCGGGTGGATTAGCGGGTGGATTTGGTGGAATAGGAACCGGCGGAACAATCGGCACAACCGTTGGTGGCGGTGCTTTAGGTGCAGCAGCTGGCTCATTAGTAGCTGATAAAGTGTTAGTTGAAGGTGTTTCAATCGCTTATATCGAAAACGATAAAATATTTACATCTGCTCAAGTGGGTAAACCATGTGAATATAAGGTTAATGAAACCGCCTTGATTATCTCCACAGGCCCAAATGAAACACGTATTCAACCTAACGCCACTTGCCCTGTAGAAAAATAATATGAAGTATTTAGTTTATTTATTTTTATTATCATTCAGTAGCCTAAGCCTAGCCGATACATCACTATCAGATCAGTTAAATGCACTAGACAATGCACAAAGCCAATCTATAGCGAACCAAAAAGCAAGAGAACAAGCTGCTTATGAGGCTAGCGTAGCTGAACAACAGCGATTAGAACAAATCGCTAATCAGCAACGAGAAGCAGACCGTAAACTGCAAGAAAAAGCATTACATGAAAGGGCCGAACAGAATAGAGTTGCTGCCATTAATGCAAAGATTGCAGCAGACAAAGCTGAAGCTCAAGCTAAAGCAATTAATGATGAAAGGCTTCAAGATAAATACCGTCAACAAGCTCAAGAAGATGAAGAACGCGAGTTTATGAAGCGTCAATCTAGCTTGGAAATACAACAAGCAGAATTAGAAACCCAACGTCTTAAAGCGAAAGCTGATTTAGAAGCAGCGATAGCTAACGATAGAATCAAAAGCGTTGAACAAGAAACTGCTTTAGCTAGAAAAAAAGAAAGTGCTGAAATCGATGTTACTCAATCAGGTGCAGATGCCAATAGAACGCTTGCTAACGGCATCTCGGATGGTTTGTCGGGCGCAGGAAACAGTGATTTTTATAAGTTCTTAGTGGTACTTTCTTTGATTATTCTAGTACTGTTAGGCGGCGCGATTTTTTGGCGATTTTCTCAACAGCAAAAAGCCAATAAAAATCAGCTATCTGACACGGTAGATAAAAATACCGTTAATCCAGCTACTGAAGAGCAAAAAGATGACGCATCAATCACTGAAGCTAGTGAAAAAGAAGCATAAAACTTAGTTCGTGATAACAAAGGGTTTTCGAAACCTAGGTTTCGAAAACCCACTAATGCTTTATATCAATCCCTCACCCCAAACCAAGCCGCATACAAAGCCGGTAAAAACAGCAAGGTCAACGCTGTCGCGACCGTCAACCCACCCATAATCGCTACCGCCATCGGTCCGAAAAATGCGCTTTGCGTTAATGGAATCATGGCTAAAATTGCAGCCGCAGCAGTCAATACAATCGGCCTAAACCGCCGCACGGTAGAATCGACTATCGCCTCTAAATCAGAATGCCCCGCCTGTTTATCTTGATCAATCTGATCGACCAAAATCACCGAGTTACGCATAATCATTCCCGATAAAGCGATGGTGCCAAGCATGGCCACGAAGCCGAATGGCTGGTGAAATATCAGTAAAAACAAGGTCACCCCGATCATTCCTAACGGTGCGGTCAACAATACCAAGGCCACCCGTGCAAAGCTTTGCAACTGAATCATCAATACGGTTAACACACTAAACAAAAACAACGGCATCCCCGCCGCTACCGAACTACCGCCTTTGGCCGATTCTTCCACCGCACCGCCGGTTTCCAGATAATAACCAATAGGCAAACTGGCTTTAATCGTTGCCAATTCTGATTCAACTTGCGCTGAAACTGTTGGTGCTTGAGTTTTGCCGTAAACATGAGCACGTACAGTGATAGTTGGAATCCGGTTGCGCCGCCAAATCACACCTTCCTCAAAACCATAATCAAAACTAGCGATTTGCGACAACGGCACACTTTGACCCGTAGCGGTGTAAATCATCAAACTCTGCAAGCGCGATAAACGCTGACGCTCAGCTTCCATCCCACGGACAACCACATCAATTCGCTCAATCCCTTCGCGAAATTCGGTGACATATAAACCTTGCCAAGCACCGTTAATTAAATTGGCGATTTGACTCGATGACACGCCTAACAAACGCGCTTTAGATTGATCAATATTGACCTGCACCACCTTTACCGGCTCATCCCAGTCCAATTGCACATTGGATAAATTAGGATTCGCCCGCATCACCTCCGCTACTTGCCGAGCTACACCGCGCAAGGTTTGCAAATCTGGCCCGGAAACACGAAATTGCACCGGAAAACCCACCGGCGGGCCATTTTCTAAACGCAAAACGCTGGCACGTAAGCTGGGAAAATCGTTTTCAAACAAGGCCAATAACTGTAATCGCAGTTGTTCGCGTTGCTTGGGGCCTTCGGTCAAAATCACCACTTGGGCAAAACTGCGCTGCGGCATTTGTTGATCTAAAGGCAGATAAAAGCGCGGGCTACCCGTGCCGATATAGGCCACATAATTTTCAATACCGCTTTGTTTTTCCAACCACGCTTCCAATTTTTTAACTTCGCTGGCACTAGCATCAAACGATGCGCCTTCGGCTAAGCGTAAATCGACAATGATTTCTGGCCGCGTTGAATCAGGAAAGAACTGCTGCTGAACGTATTTAAAACCAAAAATCGACAAGGCAAAAATCACCACTGTAATCGCAATCACCCACCAACGATGCTTAACACAAGCGGTCACTAAGCCCCGAAAACGCTGATAAAAACCGCTTTGATATAAATCATGGTGGCTGTGTTGAGGAATCGGTAACGGCTTGCGACGCATCCGCGCCCACCAAGTTTGCATAACACTGGCTTGTGGAGCATGGTCACTTAAATCCGGTAACAGCCGATAACCCAAATACGGCACGACGATCACCGCCGCTAACCAAGACACCAATAAAGCAATCACCACCACTTGAAATATCGAGCGGGTGTATTCGCCAGTGGACGATGCAGCGGTAGCAATCGGTAAAAAACCAGCGGCAGTGACTAAAGTACCACTGAGCATCGGCATGGCGGTCGATGTATAAGCAAACGCCGCCGCTTTACCACGCTCCCAGCCTTGCTCCATTTTTGAAGCCATCATTTCAACGGCAATAATCGCGTCATCGACCAATAAACCCAGCGCCAAAATCAAAGCACCCAGCGATATTTTATGTAACCCAACGCCAAACAAGTACATCAACCAAAACGTCACCGCCAATACAATCGGAATACTAATCGCCACCACAATCCCGCTGCGTAACCCCAATGACAACAAACTCACTGCCAACACGATCACCACCGCTTCGGTCAGCGATTTCACAAATTCGTGCACCGAATTTTTTACGGCTCTAGGCTGCGAAGACACCATTTGTAACTGCAAACCAACCGGTAATTGCGCTTGGATTTTGGCAACCGCTGCATCCAAATCAAGACCAAGCTTAATAATATCGCCACCCTGCCGCATCGAAACACCCATCAATAACGCCTCTTGGCCCATGAATCGCACTCGCTCTTTAGTCGGTTGTTCATAACCGCGCTTGACGGTTGCCACATCACCGAGACGAAATTCACTGTTCCGAGTACCTAAACGTACTTCTCGTATTTGCTGTAAATCATCATAAGTGCCAGACACATCAAATCGAATGTGCTCATCGGCCGAATCATAAGCGCCTGCAGCTGCCATCAGGTTTTGCGCCTGTAGCATTTGTAAAAACGTGGCGGTATCGATGCCAAAGGTGGCTAATTTGGCATTGGATAATTCGATATAAATCTTTTGGCTTTGCTCACCAAAAAAATCGACTTTGCCAACATTGGCGACCCTTAATAACTCCGCTCGCACCACATCGGCTTGGCGTTTCAGCTCGGCATCGTCGTAACCTTGACCACTTAAAGCGTACAAATTGCCGTAAACATCACCAAATTCATCATTAAAAATCGGGCCTTGGACACCATTCGGTAAGGTGTAACGAATGTCGCCGATTTTTTTGCGGGCTTGATACCAAATATTTGGAATTTCGCTAGGCGGTGCCGAATCTTTAGCTTGCAGGAAAATTAACGATTCACCGGCGCGGGAGTAACTTTTCAGCACATCCAGCCACGGTACTTCTTGCAGTTTTTTCTCTAATTTATCGGTGAGTTGTTGCTCTACCTCTAAAGCATTCGCCCCCGGCCAAGCACTGCGAATCACCATCACTTTAAAGGTAAATGGTGGATCTTCCGATTGCCCCAGCTTGCTATAAGAAGCCATGCCAATAATGGTTAGCGCCAGCATTGCATACAACACCAACGCCGGATGCCGCAACGACCATTCGGATAAATTAAAGCTTTTCATTATTCGCTCCGCACTACCGGTGTTGGTCTTACCACTTGGCCTGGCACCAAGGTTTGTAACCCTGCAATCACCACTTGATCACCCGCTTGTAAGCCCTGACTAATCAACACCCCATCTTCACGAAACCCAGCAATTTGCACCGGTTTTGGCTGAACTTCGCCATTTTCAGCGTTGACTACCCACACCACAGATTGCCCATCACGTTGTGTAACGCCTGTCATCGGCAATAACCAATCATGCGAATTTTGATAATAAAAACGTACTCCAGCGGTCATACCTAATCGCATCACACGACTATTAACCTCACCTAATGCCACGCGAACACGAAAAGTTCGCGTCACACTCTCTGCAGCAGGGGCAACTTCTCTAACTTTGGCGGGATAAACGGTTTTCGGATCAGTCCACAACCGTACTTCCGCTGCCGTGCCAACCGCCACGCCCTGCATCCGAGATTCCGGCACAGCAATCGCTACTTCCATCTCACGTGGCATGGCAATATGCACCACAGGATCCCCGGCAATAACCACTTGCCCCGGCTCGGCCCGAATCTCGGTCACCACCCCATCACGTTCTGCCACTAATTGCGTGTAATTAGATTGATTGCCACTGACTGCCGCTTGCGCTTTAACCTGCTTAACCCTTGCAGCCGCGGCTTTGAATTTTGCTTCTTGAATTTCTAAAGCTTGAGTGGCGACAAATTTGCGTTGGTGTAATTGACGGTATCTATCTAGCTCAGCTTGTGCCAAATCTAAATCAGCTTCGGCAGCTTTAACTTCTGCTTGTGCAGCTTGGCTGGTTAAACCAGTATCAATGCTGTCCAGTTTGGCCAACACTTGGCCTTTTTTAACTTCGCTACCGACATCAACTAATCGCTGAATAATTTTGCCGTCGATTCTAAAACCTTGGGCAGTTTCATAACGGGAACGGATTTCACCGACTAAAGCCATCGGAGTAGCTGTTGTCTGTTCTCCAACGCTAACCACTAGCGCCGGACGAGGCACTGGTGGTGCAGGTGGTGTTTGCTCGCAAGCGGTTAACACCATCACCAAAACGGCTAATAGATAACGCATGTATTCTCCTTAATTTCCCACCCCGAATCGTGGGCGATTGACTCAAAACTAATCTATTACCTTAACTATATTCGCTAAGTAATTAAAATTTAACATCATTTAACCTTTTATTTTTTTGTTTTAGGTTAGAATCCACAAAGTTGGCAACACAACAACTGTCTTAACCTATTTAGCCGGCCACTGATTGGCAGGCGTTATACATCAAATTAATAACAATAAATAACTAAGGTACACCTGATGAAATCACTTGTCGTTTTAACAGCTATCGCCACACTCACACTCTCTGGTTGCGCCACTACTCACGTTAGCCAACCCAGCAGTCCAATTCAATCGAAAGTAGAAGCGCCTTTAAGAGCTGATTTAAGCATTGGCAACAAAATCTACGGCAGCGCAAAAAACATCCAAATCCTTGGCTTGTTTAATTTTGGCCCTAGCAAATTTGCCGATGGCGTGAATTATGGTGCGGGCAGCGAAGTTAGCATGTTTGATAAATACGCACCGGTAAAAGCCGCAGCGGCTTATGAAGCAACCACAAAAGCTAAAGCGGACGTGATTATTGCCCCTAAATACACGGTCGAAACCAAAGATTATTTTTTGTTTAACATCACCACCGCCAAAGTAGACGGCTTTAAAGGCAGCTTGAACGGCGTTAGCAAATAAAATCAAAGCGCAATACTTGCTAATCTAGGTATTGCGCTTTTTACTTGATCGTCTGTCACAATTTTTAAGTACAATAATACGTACTTAAATTAAAAAACCGCCTATTCAAATGGACACTATCAGTTACTCAAATTTCCGCAGTCATTTAGCTGGTACTTTAGATAAAGTCAATGACGATCATGTCCCCGTATTAATCACCCGACAAAATGGCAAACCGGCGGTATTAATTTCTCTGGAAGACTTTAAGTCCTACGAAGAAACTGCTTATTTAATGGCCAGCCCCAAAAATGCAATGCGTTTAAATCAAGCCATCGCTGAAATTGAAGCAGGAAACATCACTGAACACGGATTATTAGAATAATGATTTTGTCTTGGGCTGAGACCGCATGGGAAGATTATTTGTATTGGCAAGCAAATGATAAAAAATTACTTAAACGTATCAATTTGCTAATTACCGATATTCAACGTCATCCTTTTTCAGGTTTAGGTGATCCAGAACCCCTACGACATAATTGGACAGGTTATTGGTCTCGCCGTATCGACCGAGAACACCGTATCGTTTATAAAGCCACCGATAACAGCATCATCATTGCACAATGCCGCTATCACTATTAAATATCCTCTCCGCCTTCTTCTAAGCCCATTTGCTCAGTCAAAGTTTTCGGCAGTTTCTTTTTGATTTTTACCCCAAGCTCTTCAAAGGCGCTGGCTTGGCGTAATAAATTACCGTTACCACTACTGAGTTTATTAACGATGCCATCATAAGTTTTATGCGCGGTGTTGAGCTGATTGCCCAGTTTTTCAATATCTTCGGCAAAACCACGAATCTTGTCGTACAAAGCGCCAGCTTTATCCGCAATTAAACGGGCGTTTTCATTTTGCTGTTCATAACGCCAGATGTTTTGCACGGTGCGTAATGTCGCTAATAAAGTCGTCGGAGTAACCACGACAATTTTGTGTTCAAAAGCATCATTAAACAGTTTTTCATCGGCCTGAAACGCCGCCATAAACGCCGCTTCTACCGGCATAAACAACAAGACAAAATCCAAGGAACGCAAACCTTTTAAACTGGAATAGTCTTTATTGCTTAAGCCTTTAATGTGATTCCGCACCGCTTCGGTGTGTTGTTTTAAGGCTTCCAAACGCTGTTGATCATCTTCTGTTGAACAGTAACGCTCATAAGCAATTAGCGACACTTTAGAATCGATAATCACATCTTTGTTTTCCGGCAAACGCACAATCACATCGGGCTTAAACAAACGATTATCTTCATCACGAAACGCGCCCTGAGTTTCGTATTCGATGCCTTTGCGCAAACCGGATTGTTCCAAAACTTTTTCAAGAATCATCTCGCCCCAATTGCCTTGGGCTTTGTTGTCGCCTTTTAAAGCTTTGGTTAAATTCAAGGCTTCTTGATTCATTTTGGCGGTATCGCGGCGCAAAGAAACAATTTCTTCACGCAAGCTTATCCGGTCTTTGGTTTCGTTGTCGTAAACGGTTTCGACGCGAGTTTTAAATTCGCCTAATTGTTGCTTGAGCGGCGCGACCAAGTTTTCGATGCTTTGTTGGTTTTGTTCGCTGAATTGTTTACCGCGTTCTTCAAAAATTTTGTGGGCTAGGTTTTCGAATTGGGTTTTGAGTTGATTTTCAGCATTGAGTAACAAACGGATTTTGTCATCATAGCTTTTGCGCTGCTCTTGTTGCCGTGCATCTAAATCGGCATTTTCAGCAGTCAGTTGCAACACCTGTTGTTGTAACTCATACAACTCACTTTGTTTTTGTTGCCCCGATTGTAAGCGTTCATCAGCGACCGCCAACTTAAGCGCTTGATTTTGTAGTTGCTGATTTAAACTATCAATCTGCGCCAATAATTGCTGGCGATGCTGACGGCTTAGCCAAGTGCTGGCAGCATATCCAATAAGCAACCCCACAACTGCCACCAAGGGCAAAATCCAAGTTTCCATCAAACCTCTATTATATGTAGGGCGGATAAGCGCAGCGCCATCCGCCATGTAAAGCCTCAATCATAGCCATTCCCCCAAATCGATACCCAAAGGCTCTATTGCCACACCACCCCAATCCACCGAATAAACACCAGTTTTGACTAAGTTATGAAAGCTAGAAAATGGCCACTCCCTAACTGATTTAGCCCAACCATGTTTCACCGGATTGTAATGTAGGTAATCCATATGGGCAGCATAATCGGCTTCATCACGAATTGTGTGCTCCCAAAAACGCCTTTGCCAAATACCGCGTTCGTGACGACGAATTTGCACCAAGGAACGCGATTCGATCTTAGGAATAGTTTTAGAAAACGCTTTTTTGATTGCTTGCCAGCGTTGTGAATAGCAGTCATCGTCCGGAGGTAAAGTCCAAATAGTGTGCATATGTTCAGGTAACACCACCCAACCGTCGATATGAAATGGATGTTGTCGCCGAACTGCACGAACAGCCTCACGCAATTCAGCAATGTGATCAATTAACAAAGTTGATTTTCGGTCATGCAAATTCACAGTGAAAAAATAAGTGCCGCCGAGAACACGATTTCGATGGTAATTAGGCATAAAGTTAATTGATTTAGCAGCTCATTTGATACTTCATTCTGTACAAGAAAGCCTTACTCGGCGGATGGCGCTACGCTTATCCGCCCTACTATGTGCATTAGTTTTTGGCCTCTGTGATAACAGTTTCCAACTTACGTCTTCACAAACTACCAAACACCTTCTCCGCGGCCTCAATCGTCGCCTGTATATCAGCATCGCTATGCGCCGCTGAGACAAATCCCGCCTCAAACGCCGAAGGGGCTAAATAAACACCTTGTTCCAACATGCCGTGGAAAAAGCGTTTGAAACGCTCTTGATCGCATTGCATGACTTGGGCAAAACGGCTGATGGTTTTTTCTTGGCTAAAGAATAATCCAAACATCCCACCGACTTGGTTGGTAGTAAAGGCAATGCCAGCTTTGTCAGCGGCTTGTTGCAAGCCTTCTAGCAAGCGTGTGGTTTTAGCGGTTAGTTGTGGATAAAAATCGGGCTGGCTGATTAATTCCAAAGTTTTTAAACCTGCCGCCATCGCCACTGGATTACCTGACAAAGTACCGGCTTGATAAACCGGCCCTAACGGGGCAAGGTATTCCATGATTTTGCGACTGCCACCAAAGGCACCAACAGGCATCCCGCCACCGATGATTTTGCCCAGCGTGGTTAAATCCGGTTTGACCTTGTAAAGACCTTGGGCGCTGTGTAAATCCACCCGAAAACCGGTCATCACTTCATCAAAAATTAATAAACTGCCGTGTTGATCGCAGACTTGGCGCAAGGTTTGTAAAAAATCTGCTTCTGGTGGAATGCAATTCATATTGCCAGCCACTGGCTCGACGATGATGCAGGCGATTTGTTCGCCAATTTCGGCAAAGGTTTGTTTAACCTGTTCGCTGTCGTTGTAAGTTAAGGTGATGGTGTCTGCAGCAACCGCGGCAGTCACCCCGGGTGAACTCGGTACACCGAATGTTAAAGCCCCTGAACCGGCTTTTACTAATAAAGAATCGGAATGGCCGTGGTAGCAGCCTTCAAATTTCACAATCTTGTCGCGACCGGTATAGCCACGGGCTAAGCGGATGGCGCTCATGGTGGCTTCGGTGCCGGAGCTGACCATACGGACTAATTCAATCGATGGTAATAATTGGCAAACTTTTTCTGCCATTTGGGTTTCGATTTCGGTCGGTGCGCCAAAACTAAGGCCGTTTTCTGCGCTGTGTTTGACCGCTTCAATCACCTGAGGATGAGCGTGACCCAAAATCATTGGTCCCCAAGAGCCGACATAATCAATATAAGCTTTGGCTTCGCTGTCATAAACATAAGCACCTTGGGCGCGGCTGAAATAGACGGGCGTTCCGCCAACACCGCTGAATGAACGCACTGGCGAGTTAACGCCGCCAGGGATGAATTTTTTGGCTTCGGTAAATAATTGATTTGCTTGGGTCATGGGATTTTAATCGGATAAATGGCGGTGGATTTTGAGCAAATCCAGAACAGAGAAGTCGGGTTAGGCACCAGCCTTCACCCGACCGCTTGAGTTAAAACTTATTGTTTGCCAAACAGCATTGGGCCTCTAAATTGCTGTTTGTTTTGTAGACAGAAGAAAGTCGCGGTATCGAATTTGATTTGCAAAGTGCGGGTATCTTCGTTGTCGTCTAAATATTTTTCAGCATCGACTTCGGCCAAATCATCAGCAATGTGTTTAGCGATACAGCTGCAACTGTCTTGAGCGCGTTTTTCTTCAACGTCTGGATTGTTTGAAGCAGCTAACTCGCGAGTCACGCAGTTTTTGGTGAATTGTTTTTCAAATTTTTGTTTAACTGAGTCACTGGCTTCGCCTTCATCGACTTTATTATGTTTAGCAGCTTTGACTGTCGATGAGTTTGATGGAGTCGCTTCTGGTTCGTCGCTAGAACAACCGTTAATAAACAAGGCTAATGTAGAAATCATCAGCAACATCAACATTTTCGAGAATAGAGTTTTTTTCATGATGCTTTTTTAGTTAGTTAAGTAAATCGTTTAATAAAGGAGCCAATAGGGATTGTTGGCGTTTTTGTTGTAAGCGGTTGGCGATAATAATACTTTTTAGCTGATTCAAGGCTAGATTGAAATCGTCATTCACTATCAAATAGTCAAATTCGGGATAGTGACTCATCTCAGTAACAGCATCACGCATACGACGGGCAATAATTTCTTCATTATCTTGGCCCCGATTTTGTAAGCGCTGGCGCAAGATTTCAATTGAAGGCGGCAGGATAAAAATCGAAACGCAGTCCGGCAACATGCGTTTAACTTGCGCCGCGCCTTGCCAATCAATTTCTAAAATTACATCTAAACCTTGAGCCAGATTAGTTTCGACTGTTTGTTGTGCGGTGCCGTAGAAATTATCAAATACTTGGGCGTGTTCTAAAAATGCTTGTTCGGCAATCATGGTTTTAAATTGCTCGACAGCGACGAAGAAATAATCGACGGCATCAGTTTCACCAGGGCGCATGGCGCGAGTGGTGTGTGATACCGAAACTGCTAAATCTGATGTTTCTGCGCGGAGTTGTTTTACTAAGCTGGTTTTGCCTGCGCCGGAAGGTGCGGAGATGATGTAAAGTTTGCCTGTGGTCATGTCTGTTGAATGCGGTTATCAATGCGGCCGTCATTCTTTTCTGATAACGATCAAGAGTCAAGCCAAAAAAGGCCTATGTGATATTATGAGCCGCCTTTGGAACTGGATCTTTGATTGCCGATGAGCACTATTTGGAACAACTGTCTAGCTAAGCTTGAACACGAAATACCCTCTTCCGATTTCAGCACTTGGATTCGTCCTTTACAAGCGGTGGAATCGGACAGCCATTTAAAATTGCTGGCGCCTAATCGTTTTATCATCGACCACATCAAACAGCATTTTTTTTCGATCATCGAAGATGCAGTGCATGAGTTTTCTAATGCCACCCTGACAGTACATTTTGAAATTGGTAGCAAAAAAGCCGCCACCATTTCTGCACCGATTATTCCCAAAGGCCCTGCGCCTAGAAAAAATCAGCCTAATTTTTTAAACAAAGCCTTTACCTTTGAAAGCTTTGTTGAAGGTAAATCCAATCAATTAGCGAGAGCGGCATCAATGACGGTGTCGGATAACATCGGCAAAGTCTACAACCCACTATTCATTTACGGTAATTCAGGTTTAGGTAAAACTCACTTGATGCACGCGATTGGTAATGCGGTGTTGTTGAAAAATCCTAATGCCAACATCGTTTATTTGCACTCTGAAAAGTTTGTGCAAGACATGGTAAAAGCTTTACAACAAAACAGCATCAACCAATTTAAAGAATACTATCGCAACATTGATGTGTTGCTAATGGACGATATTCAATTTTTAGCCGGTAAAGAACGTTCGCAGGAAGAGTTTTTTCATACTTTTAATAATCTACTCGATCAAAAACATCAGGTAGTTTTAACTTGCGATAAATATCCAAAAGAAATTGAAGGTTTGGAAGACAGGTTGAAATCACGCTTTAGCTGGGGTTTACCGGTGGCGATTGAGCCGCCTGATTTGGAAACCCGTACCGCGATTTTGATTAAAAAAGCGCAACAAGTCGGCGTAGAGCTGGAACAGGAAATTGCTTTTTTTATTGCCAAGCGCATCCCCTCCAATGTTCGTGATTTAGAAGGTGCTTTGCGACGTGTAGTAGCAAATTCACAATTTACGGGCCGTGACATTACCTTGGAATTTACCAAAGAAGCTTTGCATGATTTGATTAGCTTGCAAGACAAATTGGTTAGCATCGACAACATTCAAAAAACCGTCGCTGAATATTTCAAAATCCGACTGGCTGATTTATCCTCGAAAAATCGCAAACAATCGATTACTAGACCTCGGCAGATTGCTATGTGTTTGGCGCGTGAGCTGACTTCACACAGTTATCCTGAAATTGGTGAAGCGTTTGGTGGTCGTGACCACACCACCGTGATTAACGCCTGTAAGCGGGTTGCTGAGCTAAAAGAAGAAGATGTGAAAATGGCTGAAGATTACAAAAACCTACTGCGAACTTTATCTCACTAGGCTGATTTTTTAATTCATTCAGACTAAAAACCGCTTGTAGTTTTCGCTACAAGCGGTTTTTTTATGCCTAAAAATCGACTTATCCACAAGCTAAAGCGGTTGTGATTAAGTTGTCGGTATCTCTAAGTGAAAACTGTGGATAAGATGAGTGTAAAAATAGCCTTCAAGCTTATCCACAATCTGTTAACAAGCAAAACTGCCGATTATCTACAGAATCGTTTAGCTAAAAAGTGATTGATTTTTCTATTAAAAATAGGCTTTTCCACAAGGAATGGCTTTGCTAATAGTAATAATAAATATAAAAATCTATATTTTTAGTTATTACTAGCAAAACCAATCGAGCTTAGATTTGTCGGTTTTGGTTTTTTTAAAAATTTAGCCATAGTTAAAAATCAAATTCCCTGATAGCCACAACTAACAGTTTCAACCATAATAGCCAGCAAATTGTGAGCAAGATGTGGTTAATGGTGGGAAAAAGCTGTGTACAACTCATCAGCAAATCGATGGGTTGATGTTGTCCACAATCAGCTAACAGTTAAACAGTTTGATCAATAACAGGTTAAAAAACGCTAAAGCCTTTGTTTTTAAAGATAAAAAATAGGTTTTCCACAGCTTTTTGTTTACATAGTAGTAACAATAGATAAAAAATATTTATATGAAATTTATTATTAGCAAAGACCAAATTTTGCCGGCGCTACAACAAATCGTTAGCGTTATCGAGAAACGACAAACCATGCCGATTCTGTCCAATGTGTTACTTGAAGTCAGTGAAGGCCAGTTGGTGATGACAGGAACAGATACTGAAATTCAGATTGTTGCTAAACTTAATAGCGATTCAATAGAATCTACTGGGCAAATTACCGTCCCAGCCCGCAAGTTTTTAGATATTTGTCGTTTGTTACCAGCCAATGCCGAAATTAAATTTGAGCTGCATGACGATAAAGTGAAGTTAAGTTCAGGACGTAGCCGCTTTTCATTAAGTACCTTACCGGCTGAACACTATCCAGAATTTAATGAGTCTGAAACCGAATACCAGTTTTTATTAACTGCGGGGAAATTCAAAAAAGCGTTGGATAAAACCCTGTTCTGTATGGCTAACCAAGATGTTCGCTATTATTTGAACGGTTTATTGCTGCATATCAGCAATACCCGCTTGAAAATGGTTGCTTCCGATGGTCATCGTTTATCAATTTATGAAGATGATATTGGCCAAGCAACTGGCTATGAAGCGCGGATTATTATTCCTAGAAAAGCGGTGCAAGAAATCAGCCGTTTATTAGACGATGCAGAAGCGGAAATTAATGTGCAGTTTTCCAATAATCACATCAAGCTTTACTACAAAGATGTAGTGTTCTCTTCAAAACTGATTGACGCTAAATTTCCTGATTTTAGTAAAGTCTTTAATCAGCCGTTTATGAAACCGTTACCGATT